>Ga0307441_1000004_pt1 | contig 183007 bp, 155 predicted proteins | sample SalMarWE160420MG_FD_202149 | JGI IMG/M metagenome (GOLD analysis project Ga0307441, IMG submission 202149) | Salt marsh sediment microbial communities from the Plum Island Ecosystem LTER, Massachusetts, United States - WE1604-20 | ecosystem: Environmental > Aquatic > Marine > Intertidal zone >... | reverse complement strand
CCTTTAAATAAATTTATATTTAATCCGTATATCAAGATAAAGAGAATGCCGAAACTTATAAGACATGCTTTGGCAATATTTGCAAGGTCATGCAATGAAACATATCTCCATGAGATTTCATATAATTTGAAAAGGTAAAATACGATTAACTTTATTGTTAAGAATATGAGAAGAATAAAGATTACGTTTGATTGCAATTCGAAAACTTGAGAAAGTTTAAAACGTAGAACGAAGGCTAAAATTAATGCTGAGCTGAAAGCCAGTATATCAAAAGTGATAAAAGTAATTTTCCTGGTCAAATTACTCTTAGGCGAAAACAAATTTTGAGTTACCCCCATAATAGGATTGCCTTAAATGTTAAAAATAATATTTTAATATCTACAAAAAAATTCATTTCTGCAATATATTTATTATACAACTTTATTTTTTCAGGAAGAATATTTTTAAGATAGAAAGCTTCGCTGTCTTTTGAAGATTGTAAAAGCGAAGCTTCATTTCTAAACTTAACCGATGCGTAATCCGAAAGGCCAGGCTTAACTTTTAAAATGTTCAAGTATTCATTTTTATATTGATCCACATATTTTAACAGTTCAGGCCTCGGGCCAATAATACTCATTTCCCCCTTTAAAACATTTATGAATTGCGGAAGTTCGTCAATTTTAAATTTCCTTAAAATTTTTCCTATTGCTGTTACCCTTTTATCGTTTGAAAGAGATACACCGGGCCCGATATTTTCGGCGTTATTCACCATGGTTCTGAATTTAATTACTTTAAATTCATTCCAGCCTTTACCCACTCTTTTCTGCAAATAAAAAATAGGCCTGCCGGATTTAATTAAAATAGAAATAGATATTAAAATAAATACCGGCAAAAGGAGAAGAATTACCGTTATGGAGATTATAATATCTGCTAAACGTTTGAGTTGTAAATACATATAAAAAATTTTCTCAGTTTAATAAATACAATATATCATTTTTTTATGTCTCAATTTTTAGTAGCGTTCCAATTTGCTCAAGTAGGTCATGGTTCGATTTACTCACAATGACAAATGTATTTAAATTGTCATCCCGAGCGAAGTCGAGGGATGATTAATTTGATAACAATAATTTGTGCAAATTAGGATACTACCTAATTTTTCTTTCGAAAAAATTTCCTTTGCTAAATATCTTAAATAAACCAAGATACTTACTAACTTTAAAACAACAATTATGCTAAACCCAAAAATATTTATAGTTTAAATAAGATTAAACAATATAGAAACAAAATCCCTTTTTTCATTTACTTCTTATATTTTTTTACCAGACCGTTTACAGTTTCTGCCACCCGGTTAATTTGTGAATTGGTCATTCCCGGCCATATGGGTAAAGTTATTATTCTTTCGTAAATAAATTCCGATACCGGGAACATATCAGGCGATAAATTTAAATAATCACGATAAAACGGATGCCGGTATAAAGGTATAAAATGAACGCTCGTGCCGATACCTAATTCTTTAAGTTTGTTGATGAATTCGCTTCGGGTTATTGTTAGATTATTAATATCCAGCAGAATCGGATAGAGATGATGTGCAGATTCTCTGTCGTTTTTAATCTTATATAATTTAATTAAGGCGTTATCTTTAAATGCAGAGTTGTACTTTTGGTAAATTTCTTTCCTATAATCAAGCATCCGGTCAATCTTTTTCAATTGAGCCAAGCCAAGCGATGCCTGGATATCGGTAAAGTTATACTTGAAACCCGGCGATACTACTTCATAATACCATGTACCTTCCGACGAATATCTTTTCCAGGCATCCTTACTAATACCATGCAGCCTCATTATTGAACATCTCTGTGCAATATTTTCATCATTAGTGCAGATCATTCCACCTTCACCGGCTGCCAAAGTTTTAGTAGCATAAAAGCTAAAACATGTAACGTCACCAATAGTCCCTACTTTTTTATTTTTATAATATGCAGGAAGAGCATGAGCTGCATCTTCTATAATTTTTAAATTATGACCTTTAGAAATATCGAGTATTTCGTCCATATCACACGGCTGACCGCCGTAATGAACAGGTATGACGGCTTTTGTTTTATTCGTTATTGCTTTTTCAACCTGTAAAGGATCAATATTAAACGTATCTTCCTGAATATCAACAATAACAGGTTTAGCTTTAAAATAGCATATAATTTCAGCCGTAGCGGTAAATGTCATCGCAGGTATAATAACTTCATCATTTTCACCAAGGCTGTAAGCTTCTAATGCAAGGTGGGCTGATGCAGTCCACGAACTTGCGGAAATAGAAAAATTCGAACCTATATAACGGTTAAATTCTTGTTCAAAACGAAGAGTTTTAGGGCCAGTTGTCCACCACCCGGACCGAATGGAATCTGAGACTTCGTTAACTTCGTCCTCTGTAATAAAAGGTTTATGGAACGGTATAAATTCTTTAATCATGATAACATATAATCAAAAATAATACCAAATAAATTTGTTTGCAACCAAAGAAAACCGGAATAATTTATAACAAATTTTCTTAAAGGCGAGATTTTGCATCCCTTTTTTACCGTTTTATTTTTATCTAATAATTGATAAAATATCAAATTCCTGATGATTTTTATTGAAATATTAATTTTCAAAAATTTCACATGTTGAAGTTTTATGCACTAAAATGAATAAGTGGAAATAATATTATATAATATTAATTCCGGTTTAATACGAATTATTTTCGTTCATTTCATAAATATTTTGAATAAGAGCTTGGTTCAATAAATACTTCCGGATTTTAAATAAAGACTATGGCAACAAGTATCTTCTATTGTTTTAAGCAAATCGGATATCAATTTTAAATAAATATTATTGTAATTATATATGGATTTGTTTATTAGAAGGTGAAGCTGGAGCATAAATTTAACTAAAATACATTATTTGATTTAGATTGAATTAACCGGATTTAATTATTTTTTGTCAGGTAGACTTCGAAATAAACATCTTTATTTAATAAATGGCCAATAAATTCAATCGGCAATAAGAAAAAAAGCCCAATCCAGAATCCCCTTTGATTCGGTCGGTGACTTAAAAAATCAAATTTTCTTCCAAAATTTCTCATATATAATATCTTCAGATTGATCTTATTAATAATATATTTCAACGATTTATTATTGAATCCGATTACATGGTAAGGCGAATCGAATGGTTTAATTTTTACAGAAATATTCTTTTTGCCTATCAGAATGAAAATAATTCTTCTAACATAATTAAATAGACTATCTTCATTTGGAATTCCGACATAAACGATTCCACCAACTTTTAGTAATTTTTTAATCTTCAGCAAATATTCATCGGGATTTAGTACATGTTCAAGAACAGAATCAAGGTAAATAAAATCAAAGTTATTCTCCGGGAAATCATATTGAAGAAATTGCGAGGTAATAAATTTTATTCCTTTTACTTTAGCTTCATCAATTCTATTGTCTACAATATCAATTCCAGTTACATTCCAACCCCTTTTTAAACCCTCAATTAAAGTTTTTCCTTCGCCGGAACCTATATCTAAAAAATTAATTTTTTTATTAGGCAAATAATTTATAGCTTTATCAAAACGATGAGATAATTCTTTTGCACGTTTACGGATTAACCAACCAGATTGTGAAGAAAAATATTCGTTGTTATATAGTTTTGACCATTGTTCATCACTAAACGATATCTGCGGAGCAACATAATAGATATCGCAATTAGTGCATTGTACTACATTATAATCCATATTAATAAAATTTATAGATATACCATTTGTTTTAGGTTTTCCGATTATTTTGTATTGCGCACTATTACATTGGGGACAAATAGAATTCATTATTAATACATTTTATTTAAGAAATTAATTAAAGACTTCAATTAGAGTTAACAGATTGCTAGACTATTTTAATATAGATTTAAAATTTCAAACTTAATTTAATAATTAATCTATATTAAAATTAACTGCACTTATAAATTTTTCAGCAAGTACTTTATAATCATGATTTTTTAAAACATAATCATAACCTGAATTTCCAAGGTTTTCTCTTTCTTCAGGCGTTATTTTATATAATTTAATAATCGCTTTAGCTGTTGCTTCACTATTTTCAGGTTCAACTGTTATTCCGCAGCCAACATCGGTTACCAGGTCATTACCGGTATTAATGGACTGAATAATCGGTTTACCAGCCATCATATAATCCAAAAGTTTATTGGGGCTTATTCCAAATCTAAAAATAGATTGATTTTTTAAACCTATATATAAAACATCCATCAAAGATAAAAGCTCAGGTATCTCATGCTTAGCAACTGCCTCCATAAAAGTAATATTATCATAATTGCGGGATTTGACAAAATCAATCAATTTATTTTTCTCAGGACATTTACCTATTAATAGTAGTTGAATTGGAAAATCCTTGACCAATGTGGCTGAATTTATAAAAGTTTCCAGTGCATTTGTAATACCGTGAGTTCCAGCAAAAGCATATAAAAATTTATTCTGCTTTTTAAAATTAGTAATTTTTCTTCTAAAGATATGAATATTATTTGTGGTTTATAATAATTTATTTTTAAACAAATAAGAAGTTAATTTATTTAGCATTATTCTGGTAAAAAATTATACCTTCTTAAATTTCAATAAATGGATAGCGCCTTTAATAAATCCTAATCCGTATGAAACATGTAAAATAGAAACAGCCAGTGGGAAAAATTTTCCTACTTTGAATCCATATTTCTTAATAATCTCTATCGATAGAATAAATAATATAGATAAATATAATACCGGTATGACAAGCGCTGTTACAGCAGAATTAAAAGGTAGGAACGGGCTCAAAATAATAAATGTTAGAATTGATAAAAGAAATAGAACCGGAACCACTTGGCGGAATGATACCGGCAATTTATGCTTCTTTATAACTGCAACTCTCCAGAATCCGTAATTAAAATATTGTTTAAATAATTCACTAATGGAATCTCTAACATAGTATACACATTTTGCTCTTTTTGTAAGATAAATTTTGTAACCTTTTTTTGTTAACCGAAAATTGAATTCATCGTCCTGATTTTTTACAAGTCTTTCATCATATAAACCGACAGTTTCAAAAACTTCTTTTTTAAATACCGGGAAGCAGGCCCCTTCCGCGAAACCTTCATAATTAGGAAATCTGTGTTTTGCATTTCCCACCCCAACCGGGTGAGACATTGCTATAGCTGTTGCTTTGCCGAAATTGGAATTAGCAGAGCTATGTATCGGGCCGCCTGCACAGGCTACTCCTGCTCTATTTCTTAATTCGTAAATGGAATTACACAAATAACGCGGATCATATTGAGCGTGAGCTCCCATAATTGCAATGTACATTCCTTTTGCGGCTTTTATCCCAAGATTCATAGCTACAGGAGTTATTTTCTTTTTATTCTCAATTAACTTTATGTTTTTATATTCTTTTTGAATTTCCGAAATTATTTGCTTCGTATTATCATTGCTCATTCCGTCAACTATTATAACTTCAATATCGCCGTCGATATCTTTTTGGTTAAAAATTGAGAAGATTGTGCCTTTAATATATTTTTCTTCATTTCTGCATGGAATTACCACAGATACTAAAGTATTATTCATAAAATTGTAATTCTTTGTTTCCAAAACTTTAAATACAAGCTAATAAATATTTAACATTCAACCTTTATTTAATTGCTCTTCATATAAATGATTTTATTTATAAGAGCTTTCATTCTGTTTGTTATTTTTTGATTCTGCCGCGACCATTTATCGGAATATTCCAGCAGTTCATTTCTGCCTGTTAAAATATATAGCGCCTTCAATTGTTCAATATGGATATTATGATAGGTGTAGGAAGCTGGATTCTTATTTGGATATGCGAACAAATCATAACGGGACCAATAACCTAAGTCATAGAATTCCAGCAGCTTAATTATATTTTCAATGCCGATATCAAACAAATTTTTTGCAGTAGAATTTTTACTTATACATGATAAATCATATAAACCGAATAAAGAGAAAATATATCCGTTCAAAACACCTGTGACCCTGTAAGCTGGATACTCTTCGTATATAATAATATTATTAAACTTATTTACCACACCACCTTCACTTACCGGTAATTCAAAAGGTATTACTGCTTCTTCCGCAGCAATTAAATATTTTGTATCATGATTTAACAGATAAGCTCTACAAAGGACCGATATGGCTTCACCCTGTGTCATTGCAGAGAACCATGGTGGTGATATTTTATAGCTTTTTTCAGGGTAATCAAATAACCATAAAGCCGCTTTATTTTTTATACTTTTATTTTCAACAAGCCAATCTGATTGTGTTATAAATTTTTTCCTTATTCCATCATCCTTAAAATCTGTTTTATATAGACAATCGTACAATCCCAAAGCATATTGACAAATAACAGTGGCATGATAAGTTAATGGTATCTCATCGGCATATTTAAACATAGGAATCCCTTTACTATCAAAATGCTGTGCATAATCAGCTTTGCTAGAAAAATCTAAATAATATAATCCCGGCTTGTTAGGCTTATTAAAAACATTGCAGGGAGTAACCGAATGCCAATAATTTGCTGCATGCGGATTGAAAAAGACGAGACCTTTATTTAATAATTCTGTTAATTTTTCTTTTTGCATTTTGTAAATGTTAAAATTTCAACCACACTATATGATCAAATACAATTTTCGTTTATCAAAAATAAAATGATTAAAGTTAAAAAAGTTTAATGAAATTCTTAAGTAATCATTAAAATCGCTGGATATCTTTACGGATGAGAAAATAATAAAAAGGAGAAAAAATCTTGTTTTGTACTTAAATAACAAAAACGAAATTATAATAATCCCGATAAAATATAATTTGTAAGGTGAAATAATAATTGATATTAAGGCAAGTATTACTGGTAGAAAAAATATTTCAAGTTTTAAATATAGAATATTTTTTTGCATCGGGAGATTATTTTTACTAATTACTAGATAACATTTTAATTCTTAACAGAAGCGTCAATCTTTGATTTTTCAATACCGATTGAGTCAAGAAATTTTTTAATTTCTTTAATAACTAACGAGTATTCTAATGATTTCATACATTCAAATGTTTGACAATATCTTCCTCCGTATGTATAACAGTATTTTTCATTATCATTAGGAGAGCATTTAATCTGTTTTTTTATATATTCATGATATTTTCCTTCTGGTAAGTGAAACTTCGGATTGGTGGGTCCGTATATTGTAAAAGTTGCTTTACCTAGAAGGTTGGCAATATATATGGGACCAGTATCATTAGAAATCATAACCGAACTGTTTTTAATTTCACTAATTAGATCTGAAATCGAATCAGTTAAAATTAAATTTAAATTAAGATTTTTAATCTCTACGGTTTTTTCATTTTTTAATAACTTTGATTCGCATATTAGTGCTACATCGTATATTTTATTTAAATCATTAGTAAGATTTATAAATTTTTCCAAACCCCATTCTTTAGCCCTCCACCCTGCAAAAGGATGAATTAGAATCCTATCAGTTTTTTCAAAGTTAGATGGGAATTCTTTTATAGTTTCATTGATACTTCCGCCATAATATTTCAGTATGGGGTATAAGTTCATATTTATTAAATTAGGAACTTCCTTTTTCAAGGTAAATGTATCGAAGATTCCTTCGAAAAAATATGTATTAAAACCTACAAGATAATTGCTCCCGCTTAAAAGAGACGATATCGAAGTTATATATTCACAAGTAAGGTCAAATAAAAGACCCGGCTTAAATTTTCTTAATTGTCTTGTCAAATATAAATTAGGTATTCTTGTATTAAATCTTATTTGCTTTTTATTGAAAGTTTGATAGCTTATATTATCAAAATACAACTCATAAATAGCTTTATTTTCTTCATAACAAAAAATTCTAATTTCTTTGCCATCCGAATGTTTTCTTATATATTCTATCGCAGGAATAGTAAATACAGTATCACCCAATAACTTAAACACTATGATCGCAATTTTAGTATCATTTTTTTTCTTTGTCCTTAATATTCTTTTTATCAGCGGGAGAAAGAATTTGGTTATTTGAAAAATGAATTTTTTCATAATATTATATAGAAATCAATTTCAGCCTTTAATTCTCTTATAAATTGAAAGAATTTTTTCAAAATTATTCTTCCAATCATAATTATCAATCACTTTCTGTCTGCCTGCCTCACCAAGAGAAACAGCTAATTTTTTATTTAATAGAATTTTTTCAACTGCCGCTGCTGCCTCCGCGGCATTGCCCGGTTTAACAATCAAACCAGTTACGTTATTTTCAAATATTTCGGTAAATCCTCTTGCATCAGATACAATTACCGGTACGTTACATGCCGCAGCCTCAACAGCAGAAACCCCAAAGCTTTCCCTTATTGATAAAAATACTGCAACATTCATCATACTGTAATATTCTGGTGTAATATTATTTTTAATTCTTCCCGTAAACACAGTATAGTTTTCCAAATTTAATGATTTAACCAAATTCTTCAAATCCGGTTCATAAGTTCCGCTACCTACTATTAGTAATTTCAAATGTTCTTCACGGTATTTATCTTTTAGAATTTTAAAAGCTTTTATAAGAACATCTATTCCGTATACCCTTTCAAGATTTTTAATTGTACCGATAACAAAATCATCATTATTGAATAGTCTTTTAACTTTGATCCTGTGAAACAAGTTTAAATCTATACCGAAAGGTGTAACTTCAATATGCCTGGAAGCATATTTTTGAGTTTCTATGGCCATAACTTTGCTTGTTGATAATAACTTGTCCGCTCTATTCAAGATAAATTTAAATAAAGCTTTGTGCAAATAAGATGCTTTTGGAAAATCATATACGTCGGAGCCCCAGACCGAAATTAGGCACGGGTGGAAATTCGTCAGCACTGCCAAGAGGCCGTAACTGGTGGCATAATGAGCATGTAAAATATCGGGCTTACAGGTCTTTATAATTCTTCTTAATTGACGAATACTACTTAAATATCTTAGTTTTGAAAATTTACTTTTTTCAACTTCTTTATTACTTAATTTAATATCTAAAGAATAATCGGTAATATTTTTGAATGAATCAAATAAATTATGCTTAGCTGAAGTTAAACCAAATATATAAACCTCAAAATCTGTTTTTGCAAGACTAGTTACCCACTTAACAGTATGTGGAGAATTGGGATCTGCTAATATTAAAATCTTAATCAAAATTTTTAAATTTTTTATTTTTCTGCTATGCCCGAAATTATATAATTTAAATTTTCAGGTAAAATTTTATCAAACACTTCGCTGTCAATTCTTCCGAAAAATCTCCTCTGATTTTCATTTCTTCCAAAGCAACCGGTAAAACCGAATGTTTTGTAGTTAAACGAGTTGAATTTTGAGAACAATTCTTTTATCTCTGCAGTTGTAAAGTACCGCCAGTTATTTTTAAGAGCACCGTACCTTCCTCTTAATAATTTATGAAGCAATGATGAAGATAAATTTTCCGTAAATAATAAAACGCCTCCGAGTTTCAGCGCCTTTTGTATTTGTAATATTACTTGTTCGGCTACTTCAAGGTTATTATTCCTTACAATTCCTCCCAGCACTGATTTAAAACATATAATATCAAAATAATCTGAATACGGAATTGAAAGGGCATCTATAATTTTATATTCAATCCTATTTTCCAAATGATATTGTTTATGAATATTTTTTGTTTCATCAGTTATTTCTATATGATCCGAACAAATCACATTGTATCCTTTTGAAGCTAACCATAACGAAAGTCCCCCGTTTGCCCCACAACCTAGTTCAAGTACTTTAGCATTATTCGGGACGCACTTCAAAATACTTTCCCAAAATACAATTGCTTTTGACCAGTTAACTATGTCCCAATAAATTGAATCTTGAATTATATTATTTATATCATTTCCTATCATAATATTGTAATATATAAAATATTAATACCCATGTTGCAAAGATATTTAACCTATATTATTGTATGTAAAAAGCTTGTATCGGCAAGAATTCATATTTTATTAAATTTACTTATCCTCGTATTCCGATGTCAAAACTTCATTATTTTTACTTGTTGCTTTATTGTATAAATAAATTAACATTATAAATGCTACCCAGAATGGAAGATCTAAGCTAATTGTTCCAAAGCTAATTAAATTACCCCATTCAAAAAATGCTCTAATGAATAAACCTATTCCCGCCGCAATTAATCCGAGTGTCAGTAAATAATACTCATTATTCAACTTTTTATATTTTTTTAATGAAATATATCCTAATTTAAAATAAGTAAATGGTAATAGTAACGAAGTGAATAAACCCAAAAGTCCAAGATCGGACCAAAAGAATAAATAAAAGTTATGTGCATGCCCAAATTCAATTTCGTGATAATGGAATGCAAGAAATTGTTCTTGAGGACTGCCTATCATGTAAGTTAGATTTGGATAAAGATAAAACTTAGTGGCAGCAGGTCCTACTCCTAAGATAGGATTATCTTTTATAATATTAAAAATTACACTCCAGATTATATTTCTTCCGGTAGTTACTCGCTGTAATCTAAAATATATATCAATATATTCTGAGATCGGATTAATAAAAAGGATGGGAATAAGAACAATCAAGACAATTATAACCTTCTTTAATATTTTCCTATTCAAATTATATAAAATGAAAATAGCCCCTAAAAATATACCTAGGAAAGCTGCCCGGCTGTTTGAAATAAATAGGCCGACAATTGTTATAAACAAAAATATTGTTAATAATAATTTTAGTTTACCTTTTTTCCGCTCAAGATAATAACCTAAGCACATTGGAATTATAATAATAAAGAACGAACCTATTGCGTTCATATTAACATAATCATTGCTTACTCTATCAACTTGTTTTAAGTTCAATTTGATTAGATCAAAGTTTTCTTTAGCAAAACCATAAAGTAAAGTATATGTGTAAATAAGCGCAACTATAACAAATGTAGAAAGCAATAATTTAATATCAGAATTGTCCTCTACTAAGGAATATATAAAATAAACTATTATAAAGAATAAAGTTGTTCGTATTATTTGATCAATCCCAAGTAAAACGTAATGCGAAAATGCAGTTGCAACTGTCATTGATAAGAAAACAAAAAATATTAATATGCCTACTTCTTTTGGAATCTTTGGGTAACTTCTAAATTCAAGTCCGTATTTTTTAAAGAATAGAAAGCTCAGAACCAATCCGTTAAATATTTGCACAACTGTTCTTAGATTAATATTTATTGTACTGGTCAGCGTTAAAAAGGAAACAATAGCAATAAATAGTAAAGTCTTTTCCCCCAATACTGTAATTATCAAAAAGATTAAAAGGACAACTATTTCTGTCCAAATAAAATTGGGAAATAATAATACGAATACCGCACTTAAGACGGACAATATTAAAATATTTTTATTTGAATTTATTATAGTATCCACTAAAAAATACTTATCTATTATCAGCTGAAAAATTAATATTATTATTTAATACAAAATTTATTTATCAATTTTCAGAAATCAATTTACCTACTATTTTTTCTCCTGCTTTCCCGTTGCCGAACAAGCCGAATTCAGGTTCAATATGCAATAGACTTAATTTCTTTTCAGCTGTAAAAATATTTTCTTTATTAGCTCCTACGAGAACAGCTGCTTTATTCTTAACCAGTTCAACCCATTCTGTTTCATTCCTAAGTATAATGCAGAACTTTTTCATAAAATAGGCTTCTTTTTGTAATCCTCCGCTGTCGATAAATACACCTTTGCAATTTGAAAGAAGCGATAACAAATCAAAGTATCCCACCGGTTCGATTAATTTAATATGTTTAATACTAATTCCGTTTTCGTTAATTATTTTTTTAGTTCTAGGATGAAGCGGAATAATAACTGTAATATCTTTAGATATTTTTTCCAGGGCTTCAATAATATTTCTTAACCGATTTATATCATTAGTATTCTCTGCTCTATGAATTGTTGAAAGATAAAAATTCCCTTTTTGTTCTTTTATTAATTTCTGTATTTGTCCGGAAGGCTGTGCAATTTTTTCATAATATAATACTGAGTCAAACATTACATCACCACTTAAGATTACTTTTTGTCCATACTTAGATTTTTCACTTTCCAATCCAATACCTTCATTATTTAAATTAATTACGGCAGTAGCAGTCGGACAAAATAATAGACGGGATATCTTATCGGAAAGAATTCGATTTATCTCTTCAGGCATATTTCTATTAAACGAGCGGAGACCCGCTTCAACATGTGCCACCGGGATATTTAATTTAGCAGCCGTTAAAGCTCCCGCTAATGTTGTATTAGTATCGCCGTATATTAAAACAATGTCTGGTTTAATCTCTAGAAGGCATTTTTCAATTTTCATAAGCATCATTGCGGTCATCACTGCATGAGAGTTTCCGTTTACATCCAGGAAATAATCCGGTTTTGGTATATGAAGTTCATCAAAAAATATTTGAGACATTCCTATATCATAATGCTGTCCGCTGTGTATAATTATTTCTTCAATTTGTTTAGTTGAATTTTCAGAATTTAATTTACTAATCGTTCTTGAAATAACTGCTGCTTTTATAAACTGCGGTCTTGCACCTAAAATTGTTGTAATCTTTGTATTCATATAATCTATTGAAAATTTTTAATAATTATTATTTATTTACTAAACTTTAATAATTTACGTAATATTTAAAATTTCTTTTTGATAAATTTATTCATAACATTTTAACTTAAATATTCAATTAAATACATAAAATGATTGATTTCAAGAAAAGAATATTTACATTTAATATATTCTTACATAATTTAAATATAATTGATTAATCATTTGTATATTTTAATTACATCTAAGAAATAGGCCATTTTTGCTTTTCGTATAATAACTAATTTGTCTTGAATCCACTCTGAATGCACTTTGAATACACTCTGAATACACTCTGAATGCACTACTAATTCGTTAAACTCTCGTTATAATTCCCATATACACTCGATTATATATGCAAAATCTAAAGATTCTAGTAAAATTTTTAGCTTTAATTAGCCGGCATGGATGATATCAAAATACCTAAGTTTTGTATCTACTCTGGAATAATGGTTTAATTTTAATTAAAATTGCTTCAATATTAGTTAAAATTGTGAATAAATTTCAATTAAAATACTCAATATCTTATTTCTGTCTTTGATTCTGATAAATTCAATAATCTAAACCGCTTCCCTGTTTCTAAAACCTTGATAAACATTAGAAAACATACTTATTGCATTCTGTTTTATAATTTTTGAATTAAACAAATAAATTGCCAGGAATGCAGTAAGCTTCATCAAATCGTTAATTACCATAGATTTATCCAATAAAATGCTGGATAAAATAGTAACTATTAAATAGCTTATTAAACCATTTAATAAATTGAATAATAATTCTTTTAGGAAAAAATTCATGCCTATTTTTAACTTATTATAAATTAAAAACCCGCCGCATAAAAAGAAAAATAAATAGCTTAATGTAGTACTTAGTGCAAGCCCGTCCTGTTTATAAATTCCCACAAGCGAAAAATTTAATAAAATTTTTAAAATGCATCCTGCAACCGTAATTATTAAAAGACTTTTTATAAGATTTACACTGTATAATAACTTATTTATTACTGCATATGATGAATAAAAAACCAGGCTTAGTACATAGAATCTTAAAACGTTAAAGGTCATTAAAGTTGCATTGGTATCAAACTGACCCCGCTGAAAAAGGATTTTTATAATAATATCGCCGTAAAGAATCAAAATGAAACTTATCGGAATAAATAAAAACGTATTTATACTGAAAAAGCTATTAAGTTTACTCTTCAGATCGCTCAAATTTTTATTATTGAATGATTGCGATAGCGAAGGAAATATTGCAGTTGCCAGTGCTACGGAAATTATTGAAACAGGCAGCATAAACAAATTCATAGCGTAATTTAAAGAAGCAATTCCTCCTTTATCGACGTAAGAATAAAAGTAACGATCTGCCAAAAGGAATAATTGGCTGATCGATTCGATTAAAACGGTTATTAAAAAGGTTGCTGCAGCAAAACCCGAAAACTTTTCTATATTAAATAAATTTGTAATGTTCAGACTAATCTTGCCATGAATTTTAATAATCAAATAACCTAGCTGAAAAAAGGTTCCCAGAACATATCCTAACGGTATTGTCAGTACTCCTATTGAACCTGAGAAAAATATAACAAGCAATATTATGCTTACATTTAAGAATAACTGGGAGTAAGCAGGGTATTTAAATTCAAATTCGGACTGAAGATAAGCCGCTAAAATAGAATAAGCCGCATTTATGGGAATTGTAATTAGAAATATTCTGAATATTTCAGTAGTTGAAGAAAGCGCAGCAGACGAACTTTCTTTTAGATACAGCGAGACAAAAGGCCCGGAAAATAATAGCAGAAGCAGCGATAAAATTATTCCGCCTGATGTAAATATCCAGAATGTCGAACCGACAAAATTCCCGGCATTATTTTCCGATTCTGTCTTTATCCTATTATAATTAGGAATAAAATAATTTTGTCCGATATATAATATTATTGTGTTAATAGTAAGCGGAAGGACAGCGCCAACAAGGTAGAGATTATAATTTACACTTATTCCGAATGAATTGGCAAAAATAACCTCGCGAAATAAGCCTAAGCCTTTTCCAAATAAACCAACAATTGTAATTAGAATTGATGCGCCGGCGATTGTCGATGTGAATTTTTTTGACATCTAATCAGTGATTATCATGAATAACTTTTTTGAAATATTCCAAAGTTATTTTCAAACCATCGGCCCGGTTTACTTTCGGCGCCCACCCGAGAATTTTTCTTGCTTTGTCAATGTTAGGCTGCCGGACCTTCGGATCATCCTCAGGGAGGTTAACATATTTAATCTTACTTTTACTCCCGGTAAGTTTTATTACTTCTTCAGCAAATTGTTTTATTGTTATTTCTTCCGGGTTGCCGATATTAACCGGGTCGGTTTCATTAGACATTAACAATTTAAATATCCCGTCAACCTGATCCGATACATAACAAAAGCTTCTTGTCTGGGAACCGTTTCCAAATACAGTCAAGTCCCGGTTTCGCAAAGCCTGTCCCACAAATGCAGGCAGGGCTCTGCCATCGTCTAATCTCATCCTTGGGCCAAACGTATTGAAAATTCTAACAATTCTCGTGTCAACTCCGTGATAACGATGATAAGCCATAGTTAATGCTTCTGCAAATCTTTTTGCCTCGTCATAAACACCTCGCGGGCCAATAGGGTTTACATTTCCCCAATAATCTTCTGTTTGCGGGTGAACGCTTGGATCTCCGTAAACTTCAGAGGTAGATGCCAAAAGCATTCTGGATTTTTTTTCCTTTGCTAATCCAAGTACTTTATGAGTTCCTAAGGAGCCGACTTTTAATGTCTGTATCGGCAGCTGTAAATAATCGATCGGGCTTGCAGGCGAGGCAAAATGTAAAATATAATCTATTCTGCCGGGTAAATAAATATAATTTGTTATATCATGTTTTACGAATGAAAAATCTTCGTTGCCGGCTAAGTGGGCAATGTTATTTACATTTCCGGTTATTAAATTATCTACACATATAACCTTAAAATTCTCTTCTAATAATCTGTCGCATAAATGGGACCCTAAAAATCCTGCACCGCCGGTTACTACTGCTGTTGGTTTGTACAAATTCTAAACCTCTGTATTATTCTTTTTAAAGAAATATATTTTTCTTTCACTAACAATGCTTATAAAGCACATTATCAAAAACACAAAAATACCTCCCATAATGCTCGAAAAGACAGTCCTTGGAGATGAAGCGCTTAACGGCGGAATTGCAGGATCCAAAATTTGAACCGTAGGTATATCTTTATGTTCCTGTATCAGTTCTTTGTAATATTCCTGCTGAAGCATTGAATATACTTCGTTTTGAATTTTAACTTCTCGAAATAAATTGGCCAAATGTTTTCCAAGTTCGGGTACATCTTTAAATGTAACCAGATAATCCTGGCTTCCCATTTCCATTTTTGAATATTGGTCTTTTAGCTGCTGAAGCTTATCTTTCAATGCGATTAATGTTTTGTTGTCTTCTCTTAAATTAGTCTGCATTAAACCGATTTCAACTTCTGTTTTCATAATTTCCGTTCTAATATCGGCGGCGGCTTTAATAGCGGCATTAACCTGATCAGGTAAAGAGACCGTTTTATTATTTTTTTGAAAGCTCATAAGTTCATTTTCCGCTGAGTCCAATCTAGCCTTGGTTTGTATAAGCTGCTGCCCTATAAATTCCCTTGTTTTCTTTGCTTTGGAAATTAATTTCTCCTGGTTTATTTTATCCAACGCTTTAACAAAACTATTGGAGAGGGCTGCTGCCAGTTTTTTAACTGAATCACCTTGCCCGGTAAAAAACGGAAATAAATTCGTTTTAACATTTACACTTAATGAAATAATACTTTCTTTAGAAACTTCAATATTTAAATTACTATTCAGCTTTTGGGCGGCTTTATACTCATTTTTTATTTTATAAAATTTTTGAAGATTATTTTTTTTAACTACATACAAGGCAGCTGTTCTGCTTTTTAATATCTGCATAAACAGTTGGGAGTTTGCATTCGTATTTCCGCCTAAAAGCATATTTGAGAAATCCTGTCCGCCCATCAGGCTTTCAAAACCGCTCATACGGGAATTATTTTCAGGCGGTAAAACCGTAACTGTTGCACGGTAAGTAACAGGATATACAAAATATAATATTAAGAAAATTAATATTGTCGATAAAACCGTTACTTTGATTATCTTAACTCTATTAAAAATAATTATGTTTAATATTTCGTGATAAGTCAATTTATTTCCTCGTAGCTACTATTATTGCAACAGTTGCAGCAACTATTGAAGCTAGCGCCCCTAATATTTGTAATGAAGTAGTAAATATATCCCAGAATTTCGGTGCAGGCGATTCTTCTGGAATCCAGATAGTATCTCCCGGTTTTAACGAATCTACTTTATCCGCTTCAATCCAATCTCCGGAATTTGCACGAATAACCCGCACATCTCCTTTTACTGCACGCCATCCGAATCCCCCAGCTAATTTAATATAGTCATCAACTGTGAGGCCATCTTTATAAATTACGTCCCCCGGATTTTTAACCTGGCCAAGCATGATAATGTAATTTTTCGCTTCCGGTACATTTATTACATCTCCGTTTTTTAAAATTACATTTTCTGATTCATCATGTTTTTTGAAAAGAGAGACAAAATCAACTACTACCTTACCCTTTTCTTCTCTTGATTTAGCTTTGAAATAATCGTATTCATCATCGCTCATATCTTTGCGCTGCATTCCCTTTAGTCTTTCATACTCCGGATCTTTCTCAACTGTTCCCAGTTTTCTGGTCAATGTAGCATCAATTAAAGAGGCATCTTTAAGGAATCCCCCTGCATCATTAATTACATCCGTTAATTTAGTTTTATCTTCAACTATCTTATAATATCCGGGATATTTTACCCAGCCGGTAACCTGTACAAATCTATCTATATAATATAACGGTTTTTGTCGTACAATAACCATATCCTGATTTTCAAGTTCAATTTTATTATCAACCAGTTCTTTATAAGAATAATACAAACTTTTTTGAGTCCTTCCGTTATCTTCAAATCTTACTATTTCAATAGTATCGATTCTGGCTTTATTTAAAAAACCACCCGCAAGATTTATGAAATCGGCAACTGTTTCTCCTTTTATAAATTCATAGGTTCCCGGATATTTTATTTCACCGCTGATAGATATTGTTTTGTCGACTTTGTCGACCAGTATAATGTCGCCTTCGTGTAATAAGGGATTATTTTTCCTATCCCCGAATCTCAGATACCTTAAAAGATCGTAGATTTTTGAATTGCCGTTTTTACCGGTAATCTTTATGTCTCTATAATTTGAAGTATTATTCATGCCCGTTGAATTAACAATTAAATCAATAAGTCTTGCATTCCCTGGTAATATATACGATGACGGATTTTTTACATCACCCACAAGCGAAACTTTTATTCTTCTAAACCGGACTAGCGAAACAAATACATCCACATTTTTATAAAAGTTGTTTACGGCGGCAATTATTTTATTTTTTGCATCTATCAAATTAGTGTTTTTTAAATCTACTCCGCCTACTTTCGGTATGAATAGATAACCTTCTTGGTTTATTGTTAGATCTAATGCTATATCACGCATACCGCTTATAGATACGAATATCTTATCTCCCGGTCCTACGATATATTCTTTCGGATCGACACTTCCCTCGGAAGCACCCAACAAATAATTCTGTGTTAATACAGAATCAGATGAAATTGCAAAAGACCTTTCTTTATAATTTGGAATGATCTGAGAAATTAAAGTCCGGCAGATGGCAAACGAAAAAAATGATAATAATAAAAAATATTTAATCTTCAAGTTAGGCTGTTAATCAGTATATTTTATGAATAATAAAAACAATTGGTTAATGTATTTTTTTATTAATTAAAATTAGAAAATAATTTTATCACTTCAAATCTTTAAATTTATTTTTCTTAGCGAAAACAAGCTAACAACAATTCCAATTACGGGGCCGGTTGCAAAGAGTACTGCTAAGTAAGCCCCGTTGTTTTTGCTATCTATTATTTTATGCATGTCAATCAGGTTACCGAAATAATAAAATATTAGAAAAAACAATGCAAAAGAAATAATACCCGCAAAAATACCGATGAAAATACTGTTAAGTACTATGGGCATTTTTATAGTAGATAATTTGGCCCCCACTAATTTCATTGTCTCCATTTCCTCATATTTCGATTTAGTAATCAGTTTAACAGTGCTGTAGACAATATAAAGAGAAATCAAGAACAAAACGGCTGTTATAATAAATATATATTTTTTTATTCTGTTCAGAAAGGAAAGCAGCTTGTATACAAACTCCTGCTGGAATACAACATCATCAACACCTTTTAAATTTGAAAGCGACGATGTAATATTATTCAGCGAATCCTTATCAACGTAACCTTCTTTTAACGTAATTAAAAAGGAAGCGGGCAGAGGGTTATAGTCCAATATTTTTCTAAAATCTTCACCGGTTTCTTTTACAAATATATCGGCGGCTTCTTTTTTATCAATATATTTAAGCGTGTTGATGTAAGATGTGCTTTTTAATTCTGTTTTAAGGCGGTTAATTTCTGCGTTTGATATGGAATCTTTTAAAAATATATTTATACCGACATTTTGTTTCAGCCTGTTCTGAAATCTATTCGAAAGTTGGATGGATATTAGAGAGGCAGTTATTAGAAGCACGGAAATACTCGTAGAAATTAACGAAAGGATAAATGATGATTTTGCCCTGCTTATTAATTTAAACGCTTCCTTAATCCAGAATATGATCATAAATAAAAATTAATTAATAATTGTAATAAATAATTTAGCTAATTGAATTTAGTTAAGCAAAAACTTATAAATCAGTATTCCTATATTTTTTATAAATATTATTTCTCATCTTACATCTACGAGAAATATATTATTAAACCTGTTGTTCGAAATAAATATCATAACTTATAAACTGTCTACCAATTGGTAGTTAAATTAAAACAGTTGAAATCTATATAGTTGTTTTTATAAAAGGCTGTCTCAAAACCATTAATTGTCATTCTGAACCTGCCCGTCCGGCAGGCGGGCTTGATTCAGAATCACTTTTTCAACAATATCGTAATATTAGATTCCGGGTCAAGCCCGGAATGACATTTTTGAGAAAGCCTCCAATGATACAATAACCCACATTGTAACCGTTTCTACAAATGAGTCCTTTGGACAACGGTTTTAATATTAGTTTGGAACAATGTGTTATTTAAATTTTTTTGATTTAAAAATTTGATTCGTCTATCCATCTTGTAATCAGCCACTTTTGAGTGGCAGGATCTTTCCTCAAAGTCATGTTCACTCTTCCGTCTAACCTCGGAATATCAGTCGGACTAAATGTTATAGTTAAATTAAATCCGCGGACAATATTTGCAGTAGTAGAATCTACCGAGGATAAAACTATATTATTCCATATAAGGTTTAGATTTTGCGAATTTTGAAATAACCCGTAAGTTGTCTTCATTTCATCGTCTCTGCCCCAAGAAACATCTATACCCTGATCATAATCATGATAAGTAAAGATAAAATCGCTGCTTATTAACTGACCGTAAATACTTGTATCTTTAAATGTGTATGCATATTTAAAGTTTTGAAAAACTCCGTCAATAGTTTTTTGATCGGCAAGAGCAGCGGAAGAACTATTTGCTTCAGCATCAAATGCCGGTGCAAAAGGATTTCTGCATCCGGCAAACAAAAGAATTATAACGGAGATCAAAACTATCGTTTTAATAAGTCCTCCCTTTTAATTCGCTCCAGCTTGGCTGACTGCTGTTTTTAGAATCCTGCCAGTAATATATACTCCATATTGCCCTTGAATCTCGAATCATATTAAACCTTAAATCACCTTGATAATTCTCGGGTAAACTGGGATCGTTTGTCGGCACATTTAAATTGTATGAAGCTGTATATACCAGGCTGTCGCCCTGAGGGCTGTACGATTCATTTGTAAGAGTTAGTGTTACCGGAACACCTTGAGGTACTTTTGATATCATATTATTAAAATACTGTTCCTCATTTTTAATCCCCCAGTTTTCCGAAAGCGAAGGGAACTGGGATATAGCTCCGCTGGATGCTGAAAATGTAAAAACTCTTTTAGTGAAAGAATAATCGGCTAAACAGGAAATATAATTTTCCACATTTTTATCTTTCAAGGAATTTACAAGATTTGAAATTAAGGCATCAGGCGTAACCGGCTGCTGATAGTCCGCCCGCGGCTGAGATGGAGGTTCGGCACTCCTTGTTGAGAATAAATTACAGCCGTTAAATAGTACTGCTAATGTAATTAAAAAAAACAGCTTCATTTCTGAGCTATAATAATAATTCTCGGTGAACTTTCTAAGTCAAATGATTTTCCACTGGAATCACCAAAAAATTTTCTAATTTTAAAACCTTTAGATTTTAAAGCATTAAACAATTCATCTTTACAGTACAATCTCACAGACTCGTGAAAAAGTTTCTCACTTCCGTTCCGTTTGATTATAATCTGCTTTTCTACCCGGTTACCTTCAATACTTCTTTTTTGAATAATCTTCTTATCAAAAACCGTATCAGCAGATTCCGGAATTAAATTATTTTCAATATATCTTTTGTTAAAAAAATCTATAACAAAATATCCGTTTTCAAAAAGGAGATTGTAAGCATTTTCCAATATTTTGAAGTTATCGCACTCATCTTCAAAATATCCAAAGCTGGTAAAAAGATTTACAGCGAGATTAAATTTTGATGTTACACAAAACGACCGCAAATCGGAATGTACAAAATTTATTTTTAAACCTGCTTCTTCGGCAGAATCTTTAGCTATTTTAAGTAAATTTTTACTTAAATCTACAGCAGTTACTTGAAAGCCTTTTTTTGAAAATATAACAGAATGCCGGCCTGTTCCGCAAGCCATGTCTAAAACCTTACTGCCGGCAGGAATATTAACATTTTGTAAAATTAAATCAACAAGCTTTTTGGCATCTTGTTCGTTTCTATGCCGGTATACATTCAAATATTCTTTGGTATTAAACCAATCTTCAAACCATTCAGACATTATAATACAATTCTTCCTAAAACTGCCCTACCGATAGTTGCTTCATCTGCAAATTCCAAATCACCGCCGATTGGAAGACCGCGAGCTATTCTGGTTACTTTTATTCCCAGTGGTTTAATCAATTTTGCCAAATATAATGCAGTTGTCTCCCCTTCCGTATCCGGATTCAAAGCTAGAATTACTTCATTTATATCTTCTATTTCAAATCTTTTAATTAATTCTTTTATTTTAAGTGAATCGGCACCTACACCTGACAGAGGTGAAAGTACCCCGCCTAAAATATGATAAAGCCCGAAATATTCATTTGTTTTTTCAATAGCAATAACATCACTGGCTTCTTCCACTACACAAATAACCGTCTTATCCCGTTTTGGATTTTTACAAATATTGCATAATTCTTCTTCGGAAAGATTAAAACATCTCTTGCAGAATCCTAGTCGGGTTTTTAAATCTTGAATAGACTTTATAAGATTATCGACGGATTCATTATTACTTTTTAATATATGAAGAGCTAACCTTTGCGCAGTCTTTTTACCGATACCGGGTAATTTGCTTAACTCTTCAATAGCAATTAATAAAGGCTCAGCTATTTGCAATTTTAAAATCCTGGGATATTCATTCCGGGAGGAAGCATTCCTTTTGTTACTTTTCCAATTTCTTCTTCAGCCATCTTATTGGCAGATTGAAGCGCCTTATTGACAGCGGCCACTACCAAATCTTCCAAAATTTCCTTTTCTTCAGGATTAATGACTTGAGGGTCAATAGTAACGGAAATTATTTCTTTGTTGCCGTTAGCCGTTGCTTTTATCATTCCCCCGCCGGCTTCTTCGCTTACAGTTAAATTTCCAAGCTGGCTTTGAACTTTCTGCATCTCTTCCTGCATTTTCTGCACTTGTTTCAGCATACCTTGCATTCCGCCCTTCATTAATATCCTCCTGTCTATTTTTTTCTACACTTTTTCTATGATTTTTTTTAATTTTTGTGCAAATATAATATATTCGATTGACTTTTTATACCTAATTTTTATAATTTCTCAACTAAAATTTGAAAAGGAAGTTTTGAATAACAACAGGTCTTACAATCACTTGCGCTTTGAAGAAGATTTACTAAAAAAAGAATTACCGATAGATGAACATGATTACTTAATTATAGAATATCTTGATTCATTTAATCCAAACGGAAATAAAAAAGTACAAGTAAAAAATCTAGGTGAAAAATTTGCAGCTATAAATTCATTCTTTTTCGATTATTTAAAAGAATATCATATACCGGCTGCTTTCGTTAAAATGCATAATAAAACTACACTTAAGTTTGTTAAACATACACGCTTTCCGTTCTATGTAAAAATTATTAATATAATAGATAAAAGAACAGCCAAAATTTTTTCTAAAAAAGAGAGTGAAATTTTAAATCTGCCGATTTTCGAAATACATTTCGGCGAAGGGAAAGATTCTTTAATAACCGAAAGCCATTTAATTTCCTTTGATTTATGTACAAATGAAGATATAAAAGTAATCAGCCGTATTTGTTCCAAAGTTAATGCGGTACTTAAGTCTTTCTTTGAAAGAAGAGGTTATTTGCTTGCAGAGGCTTCATGCAGTTTTGGTAAATTTGAGGAAAAAATATTTCTTGTAGATGATTTTACACCCCGCAGCGTAAAAGTAATTCCATTAAACAAAAACAGCAACGGAATCGATCCCTACAAATTCAATACTTCCGCAGAAATAAGGCACTATACGGATCAGTTATTCAATATGATGAGTGCTTAAAAAATGCTTACTAAATATGGATATTCTACCTTAGGTATTACAGCAGTAATTACGCTTTTTATTATTATCGTTAGTTTTTTTATCGGTAATGAAACGGTAAAATTAATTTTCATTGTCTTACCGCTGCTTTTTCTTATTTTTTCATTTTACTTCTTTAGAGATCCGGACAGAACTTCACCAAGGAAAGATAATATCGTAGTTTCACCGGCGGACGGAAAAGTTCTTCTTGTTAAAGATGTAATAGAAAATAAATATATTAACGGTAAAGCCAGGCAAATTTCTATTTTTATGTCGCCTTTAAACGTTCATGTAAATAGAATTCCGGTTGACGGTAAAGTAGAATATTTTAAATATTATAAAGGCAAATACTTAGCTGCTTTTGAGGATAAAGCATCGGAAAAAAATGAACGTGCGGAATTCGGTATTGAAAGTAAATATGGAAAAGTATTTTTTACACAAGTAGCGGGTTTTATTGCAAGAAGAATAATTTATACAATTCAGCCAGGTGATGATGTTAAAATGGGGGAAAGATTCGGTATGATCAAATTCGGCAGCAGAGTTGATGTTGTTGTTTCGGAAAAATGGCAGCCGAAAGTAAAAAAGGGAGATACTGTAAAAGCCGGTGAATCAATTCTTTTTGAATTTGCAGAAAACGAATGAATAGATTAAGAATAACTCCGTCGGTAATACCCAACCTTTTTACTGCCATGAATATGTTTTGTGGTTTCCTTTCTATTATTAATGCCAGTCAGGATAAATATAGTTACGCTGCATGGTTAATAATTATCGCCGCTTTGTTTGATGCTCTGGACGGTATAATGGCCAGGCTCACTAATTCAAGCAGCGAACTTGGAGTTGAGCTTGATTCTCTATCGGATCTTGTTAGTTTTGGCGCAGCACCGGCATTTTTAATTTATCAAATTCATTTTATTAATTACAATGCTTTCGGAGTAATAATTAGTTCCCTGCTTTTGATAGCCGGAGGATTCCGGCTCGCAAGGTTTAATGTTCAATTGGTAGGATTTGATAAATCTTACTTCAAAGGATTGCCTATACCGTCATCTGCTATAACCGTTGCTGCTTTCGTGCTGACTTATTATGAAAAAGGCATTGGATTTCAGGAACCCTACGCTTCATTTATAATTCCCTTAGTTGTTGTTCTTTCTATTTTAATGGTTAGCACAATAAAGTATGATACTCTTCCGAAATTTACTGTTAAGGGTATTAGGTCAAAACCCTTTCATTTCGGCTTTGTTGTTTTGTCAATCATTCTTTTAATTTTAACCTCGGGAAAAGCGTTATTCTATATATTTATTTTCATAATACTATTTGGTATTTTTCGGCACATTTATTATTTAATTTCGAAAAAAGCCTGATAAATAGTATTCCTCTTTTAATAAACTAAAAATTAGGATTATAAAATTGTTCAAAGTAACCGTAATTATCAAAAGAAGACCTTCCATTCTTGACCCGCAGGGTAAAGCAGTAGAAAAAGGCGCAGCTCATTTGGGCTTAACTAACATTAAAGATACGAGGATAGGAAAATTTATTGAATTTAATGTGGATATTGATGATAAAAAAACAGCCGAACAAGAAGTGAAAGATTATTGTACAAAGCTACTTTCGAATCCGATAATGGAAGATTATGAATTTACACTGTCCGAAGGAACTCCTTCGGAGGAAAAATCAGCATGAATACAAAATTCGGAGTAGTAGTTTTCCCCGGTTCCAACTGCGATCACGATGCTTATTATGCGTTAAAAAAAATCCTTCATTCTGATGTAACTTTTTTATGGCATAAAGAAAATGATTTGCAAAACTCAAACATAATTATTTTACCCGGCGGTTTTTCATACGGGGATTATTTAAGGTGCGGAGCCATAGCAAGATTTTCTCCCATAATGAATTCTGTAATTGATTTTGCTAATAAAGGCGGTTTGGTTATTGGTATTTGCAACGGCTTTCAAATTCTTTTGGAAGCAGGATTATTACCCGGAGTTTTGTTAAAAAATAAATCCCTTCAATTTATTTGTAAGGATGTCTATCTTTCAGTTGAAAATAGAGATACAATATTTACGAGAGATATTGAAGCCGGGAGGATTTTAAAATTACCGATAGCTCATGGCGAAGGAAATTATTTTGCCGATAAGGAGACTTTAAAATCTTTAACGGATAATAATCAAATAGTATTCAAATATTCTTCTGCAGACGGAGAAATTTCCGGTAAATATAATCCGAACGGGTCCTCATTAAATATTGCCGGAATTATTAATAAAAAAGGAAATGTATTAGGAATGATGCCTCATCCCGAAAGAGTTGCCGATCCGGTACTTGGAAATGTGGATGGAAGTATTATATTGAATTCAATAATAAATAATTTTTAAATTAAAAGGGTGAAGAAATGTTTGGAAACTTTGGAACCGGTGAATTAATAATTATTTTCCTTGTGATCTTGGTGCTTTTCGGTGCAAAAAAAATTCCTGATCTGGCACAAGGCATAGGGAAAGGTTTAAAAGAATTCAAAAAAGCGGTTAAGGATGTTGAAGATGAAGTTAAAGACTCAAATAATGATAAAAAGGACCAAGAAAAGCAGAATAAATAGTGGTTTGCATTATAGCACCGCATTTAAATATAATTTTTATTAGATTTTGGGGTGAATTATTTTAACATATAGGTGATGAAATGTTTGATAATATGGGAATGGGCGAACTCTTAATCATACTTCTTGTAGTTCTTGTATTATTCGGCTCGAAAAAAATTCCCGATCTCGCTCAAGGTTTAGGAAAAGGAATACGAGAATTCAAAAAAGCAATACGCGATGTTGAAGAAGATATAAAAATTCCGAATGACCAGGAAAAGAAAACAGAAAAGAAATAAATTTAATTAAGCAGTTTAAAACTGCTCGGTTACTTGATGAAATAGGACTCGAGGTGAAAAAATGTTAGATGACTTAAGTTTCGGGAAAATATTATTAATTTTGCTTGTAATTCTTGTATTGTTCGGAGCAAAAAAAATTCCCGATCTTGCTCAAGGGCTTGGGAAAGGCATAAGGGAATTTAAAAAAGCTATAAATGATGAAGAAAGTGATAATACAAAATCGGATACTACGAAAAAGGAAGAGGACACAAAAAAGATTAGCTGATTATTGAAGTTTGTAATTTAAATTTTTTACCCGCTGCTTTTAAACAATTCAGCGGGTTTTTATTGTTAGAAACAACCGGGAATAAAATTGCTGCCTTACAAAAATTATTCGGAGAAAATAGAGCTGTTAAAAGCCGGGAAATTATCCTTAACAGATAATATAAATTATTTTCTGGATCAAATTGAAAAAAACAAACATCTAAACGCTTATAATTTTGTATTTGATAAGGAAGTTAAAGAACAGGCTGTATTAATTGGGGATAAAATAAAATCCGGTAAGCACGGTAAATTGGCCGGTATGGTAATCGCTGTTAAAGATGTCCTTTCCATAAAAGATAAACCGACAACTTGCTCATCAAAAATATTAAAAGATTTTACTTCGCTCTATACAGCTACAGCAGTTAAAAAGCTTATTGATGAAGATGTTTTAATAATCGGTAAAACCAACTGCGATGAATTTGCAATGGGCTCATCAAATGAAAATTCGGCATTCGGAAATGTTTTAAATCCCGTTGATAATACCAGAGTACCGGGCGGATCGAGCGGCGGATCTGCGGCAGCAGTAGCCGCCGGGCTTTGTGATGTTTCACTGGGAACCGATACCGGCGGTTCAATAAGACAGCCAGCCTCATTCTGCGGAGTATACGGATTAAAACCAACCTACGGAAGAGTTTCAAGATACGGCTTAACAGCATTCGCTTCATCATTCGACACTATCGGCCCGTTTTCCGGAAACGTTAATGATGCTGCGCTTGTACTTGAAGTTATGTCCGGTCATGATAATAACGATTCTACATCTTCAGTTTATCCTGTCCCGGATCTTTCAGGTAATTTATTATTAAACGGTAAAAAGTTGAAAATAGGATTTGCAAAAGAATATTTGGGAGAAGGGCTTTCTCCTGAGATCAGATCGACTGTTGAAAATCTTATACAAGAATTAAAGTCTTCGGGATTTGAAGTAAAAGAAATTGAACTTCCTCATACAGAATATACAATTGCAACTTATTATATTTTAACAACTGCAGAAGCTTCATCCAATTTAGCCAGATATGATGGAAGCAGATATGGATATAGATCCGAGAATGTTTCCTCGTTATTGGAAATGTACAAATCGTCACGCTCAGAAGGATTCGGCAATGAAGTAAAAAGAAGAATAATGCTGGGTACTTATGTTTTATCTGCCGGTTACTACGATGCATATTATAGGAAAGCTCAAAAAGTAAGAAGATTAATTAAAAATGATTTTGACAATGCTTTTAAAGAAGTTGATGTTATTCTGGCTCCCACCTCCCCTTCTACTGCATTTAAAATCGGGGAGAAGTCTGATGATCCCCTTGAAATGTATTTGAGCGATATTTATACAACTTCTGCTAATCTATCGGGAATTCCCGGAATAAATATCCCTATAACAAAAAGTTCGGATGGATTGCCAATAGGACTTCAATTGCTCGCAAATCAATTTGACGAATTAAATCTTTTAAAGATGGCTTATTATATCCAGGAAGAAATAATTTAAATTTAATAGTTATACCAGTTGTGTGAATTAAAAATTTATTTAAAGACGAGAGAAATAAACAAACATTTATGTCAGTCTGAACGGAGTCGAAGACTGAATTCACCGTTCGACTTCACTTATGACGACTATTTAATACGTTTTCGAAAATAATTTTAATCGGAAATTTTCTTTAGTGTATATTATTTTATACTCTGATCGGTAATATAACAAAAGGAATTCCCTGCCTGTAAAATTTCTTCTGAACTGCAAATACGATATAATTATGAAGCCAGCGTGTCATAAAGGATTCTTCCGGAAAGACAATTTGTCCGCCGAAAAAAACTACATTGGAAAACTTGGAAGTAATATTCGGAACGAGACTATTTATTTGATCTACTACATCGGTACCGACAGAAGTAAAGGCTTCTGCATAATAACCATGATCTTTCATATAATTTACATATCGCCCGGCTTCCGAGTTAATGTATCTTCCTAAATTATCTATCTCATCCGCACCTTTAAAATTACCGGCATCTACCGATCCGACCTGCACAAATACATAGTTTTTGTATGTTCCGCCGAATAAACGAAATACGCTCAATAGAGTATGAAGCCCCAGTCCGTTAAAACCATTAACAAGAATTGCTGCGGTTTTTCCTTTTGGATCAAAAACAGGTGCGGTTTTATTTTTATTTTCTTCATCTTCACGGATATTATAAATTGAAGCTTCAACAGAATCCACAATTGTATCTAATCTTCTAAGCATATCAAAAGTTTTTTTATAATGCTTTTTTATGAATAAAGTTAAAATTACCAAACCGGCAGTTATAACAATTGTAATCCATCCTCCTTCTTCAAATTTTATCAATAGAACAGATATGAGAATAAAGGAAGTAAGGATTAATCCTATACCATTAATAGATAATTTACGAATCCACTTTTTTTCAGCTTTTCTTTCCTGCCACCAGTGTTTCACCATACCCAATTGTGAAAGGCTGAATGTTATAAAAACATTTATACTATATAAGACAATTAAAAAATCAACCGAACCTTTGGAAAGGAGCATCATTACCAGCGAGGTAACACCCATTAATAATATTCCGTTTTGCGTTACTAATCTATCACTCAGCATTGCAAATCTTGTTGGAAACCATCTGTCAAGCGCCATATTGGCAAGTACTCTCGGACCATCCAAAAAGCCTGTTTGTGCGGCAATGAATAAAAGAATTGCCTCTGAAAGAAGAGTAATTAAGACAAAAAGGAAACCAGTTTGATGACCCCAAGAAGCAGCTATATTTTGAAAAAGAATAGCATTTAAAGTTTTACCCTGTTGGCCCTGAACATTAAAAAGAAGATAAGCAATCATTAATCCGATTACAGTAATAGAAAGAGAAGATGCCATATAATTCATCGTTCTTTTTGCAGTAGCTACTCTAGGTTCTCTTAAAATAGGTAACCCGTTACTGACAGCTTCAATCCCGGTAAAAGTCCCGGCACCCATACTGTAAGCCCTCATTATTAAAAATAAAACACCAAAAGTTCCGAGAGTATTAAATGATCTGGTAAGCTCAATATTTGTATTGGTATAAACTTCTTGAAATTTTAAAGCGTGAGTTATAAGCACATACATAATTGCAAAAAGATGAGTAAAGACAAAAAGTAAAAATACGGGGACAAGCGGAATTACTGCTTCTTTTATTCCGCGTAGATTTAAAATAAGCAGGATTAACACACCAAAGATTGCAAACTCCAATTTATAACTAAGCCAGCTATGAGGAAGAAAGCTAAAAATAGCATCAGCACCGCTTGCCACTGAAATAGTTATAGTTAAAACATAATCAATAAGAAGTGCGCAGCCGGAAATCATACCCAACTCAGGTGAAAGAAGTTTACTGGCAACCAAATAACCGCCGCCGCCGGATGGAAATAATTCAATTATATGAGAATAGCTTGCGGCAATAATAAAAATTGTAATGCCGGAACCAAACGCAACAAATATTCCAAGATAGGGATGTCCTTGCAGGGCTTTAAAAGCTTCAGCAGGACCGTAACATGATGATGATAGTCCGTCGGAACCAAGGCCAACCCATGCGAGAAAAGCGATTAAAGACAGCTTGTGAAAGATACCCCTGTCATGCGGGTCTCTAGCGCCTCCAACTATCACTTTCTTAATTTTACTTATCCTGTTTGGTTTATCCATTATCAATGGTTTTTAAATAATTAATTTATATTCGGAAAGTTTAAAATCTGTTGGCAATATCTTATGATATCACTATGCATGTGGGGTATATTATAAGAAATGTAATATTTTCATAATTTTAATACTAAAAAATATATATAATTTATTGCCCTTCCAAAATTTAAGATTGTTTTAAAATTTATTTCATTTAATCTTTTATATTAATCCAAATCACAATGTATTTAAATCTTAAAAAAATAAGATTAAATTTTTTATTATTGAATCAAATTAGATTAACATACATAGATTTCAAAATACATTAAACTGCTCAAAGAATTTATCATACATTTTTAACTATAAAATTATATTATAAAATAACACCAACCGAAGCAGTAACTGAAACTTTCTTAAGTGAATTATAACAGACATCAACTCTGAAAAGGCCCAATATTCTCGAAATTCCTGTATAAATTTCCCAATACGGCCTGTTCATTGAATCACTTATTTTATAAGAAGATTTATTCCATGTTTTTAATACACTAGCCCCAGTAATAAAATCAAGATATAAATCTGAAATGAATTTTAAACCGAGAGCTTGAAACGGAACAGATCTCCAGTTATGCTCAATATGTAAGGCAACCATTTCGCTGCCGGCAAATTTATAAGGATTTAAATCTTTAAATACCTGAACCGGGGAGAAGAAACCTAATGCCGTTCCCGGGCTAAATAAATGCTGCGGACCATAATCCCCTTTTATTATTCCTGCATTTAAGATCACTTCAAGATAAGGAGCAATGAATAATTCTTTATAAAAGGTTTTTGTATTTATTTCCCCGGTAAAACTAAAGCTTTTATAATTGAAATCACTGCCAAACGCAGGGTTGGAAAACTCGAATTGAGCTGTTAAGCCGTTTTCAGGGATAAACTGAATTTCCATAGGATTTTTCCCTAAAGAAATTTGTAAAGATAATTTCCGGTCGGTTCCTTCAATAATTCCGGGATTTATTCTAGGAATTCTATTTATCCTAAAAATGCTTTCGTATTTATTCTCTTTCAGCGAATTTTCTTTTTCCGAAGTAAAATTAAATTCGGTTGAAAAATTCCTGCCGAAATATTTAGTAATTCCAAGTGAAAATCCGTAAGAGAGATAATAATTGAATTGATCGTCGAAACCGGCAGTAACTGCAATACCGTTCATTAATTCGTTATAAGGAGAAAACGACTGCCAGTTTTTCGTTTTATAAAATATTTGTGCTTCGATTTTATTAATTACAGAATTATTTAATAGATAATTAAGTTTTAAATCACCCTCTAATTTTTTCCTTTGAAAAGAATAGCCGCCTGATAAATCCATAATCAATTTACCGGCAACTGATCCGTTATAGTGAGGTCCGATCAATATACCGATAATCCGGTTATTACCAAAGGTTATATATTTAGTTAAAAAACTAAGTGATTTTGATAAAAATCCGGAAGTAGTATCTTTTTGAGCTCCTATTTCTGGTATTAAGCCGGCAAGTGCACCTTTCACTTTGATTATCTTTTCAAGTGTTTTGGTGCTGTCCAGATATGCATAAGCTTTTTTTTCTTTTTCTGTTAAAGGGATAGATCGCAGTGCATTTATTTCTTTTCTTGTTAGATCAATAGGTTTGTAGCCTTTTCCAGTTGTATCAGCAGTATATCCACCATAATTTGATTCTACGGCATTTTTAACAGAATCCGGAATAGGGATATTAATTTTATATCCGGTAATGCTGCTTACCTCATTAAATTGCATTTTATCCAAAGCAATTAAACCTTGAAAGCTGAACGTAAAACTTGCATCGGTCTCAACATAATTCGGAAGCCAATAACCATTATATTTACCTAACTGCTGAACAAACTTCACGGAAAAATTATTTATAAAAGGAAATCGTACACCTTCGTTAGTCTGCAAATCGGCACTTATTAAGGCATAATCACTTTTATCTATGGTAATTTCACCTTGAAGTAAAGGTTGAATTTTGGAACGGGGAATAACTTCTATTTTATAAATTTCATTTCCATTAGATCCGGAAACACTGAGCAATTTATAATCATAGTAATCAAATGCATTGTCGGCTAAGGGCATATAAACTTTATTCATCAGCAATGTTAAAGTATCTGTAGAAAAATTTATATAATAACTATTCGATATTTTAAAGTTCATTGACCGATGTACTTTTCTCTGATTTTCTGTTTTATGCGTAGATAAAATAAATTCCTTTTCCCATTTATTTACGTTATTATAACCTTTTACAAAAGTTTCTTCTATAGCAGCAACATCGCCTCCCGATTTAAGTATTGTTTTAGAATATGCGTTGTATTTAAAATCAATTAATCCCTTCCTATTTTCTTTTTTCCTTTTTATTGCTTCACGGATAATTCTGTAAGCCTGATCTTCACTTGCATTCACGATAACTTCACCTAATTTTATGGCTTCTGGCTGAAGTTTCACTTTTATGCCCTGATTTTTGCGAACGTCAATAGTAAGTGTATCGGTTTTATATCCTACATAAGAAAAGATTAATTTATAGGTACCTTCATTTAATTTAATCAGAAATTGCCCGTCGTAATTTGTAGCTGTCCCGTTAGTAGTTCCGTAAATTCTAATGCTTGCATATCCAAGCGGCGTACCGGTTGCTTTATCTTTAACTTCCCCTGTCAAATTATAATTCTGGGCGAAAGCGGAGTTAATTAATAATAAAAAGAGAAATAAAAAATTTTTCAAAACTAATACTTTTATTTTACAAAATTAATTTAAAGACGAAAAAAAGTTTAAAAAGGTTACAAAAATAAAAGATTAAACGAAGCTATTTTTGAACAGAAATATATAAGTTCATTCAATTTTTTTGGATACGGGAATTTTAACGAAATAATTTTAATATGAATATTCCCCAATGTTAATTTACAATTCTTAAATAATATTTTTAATCTAAATCACAATAAAATAAAATAATTAAAATAAACCATTACAATACTGTTTTGTATAAATTAAATTTTATGAATTTATAAGAATTATATTTCAAATTGCTTATCTTTAAAGTCAAGATTTTCATTAAATAGAAGAATAGGACTTAGGAAAATGAGTATTCTAGTTGATAAAAAAACACGGCTTGTAGTTCAAGGGATTACAGGCGGAGAAGGATCTTTCCATACTCAACAAATGATTGATTACGGTACTAATGTAGTTGCCGGTGTAACACCAGGTAAAGGCGGCACAGAGTATTTAGGAGTACCGGTTTATAATACAGTTGAAGAAGCAGTTAAAAATCAAAAAGCAAACGCATCGGTAGTGTTTGTTCCGCCTGCATTTGCAGCAGACGCAATTTTAGAAGCGGCAAATTCGGGGGTTAAACTAATTGTTTGTATAACCGAAGGAATTCCTGCTGCAGATATGGTAAGAGTTTATAATTCAATTAAGACCAAGAATGTTGTTCTTATAGGACCAAATTGTCCTGGAGTTATTTCACCCGGAAAGGCTAAAATTGGAATAATGCCGGGATTTATACACAAAGCAGGCAAAATCGGTGTTGTATCCCGCAGCGGCACCCTAACTTACGAAGCTGTAAAACAATTAACGGATGTAAAGCTTGGCCAATCAACCTGTGTCGGAATCGGCGGTGACCCGGTTATTGGATCCCGTTTTATAGACATAATCAAAATGTTTAATGACGATCCGAATACGGACGGTATAATTATGATTGGTGAAATCGGCGGTTCGGCCGAAGAAGAAGCTGCCGCATTTATTAAAAAGAATGTTAAAAAACCCGTTGTAGGTTTTATTGCCGGAAGAACCGCACCTCCCGGAAGAAGAATGGGACATGCCGGGGCAATTATTTCAGGCGGTAAAGGAACTGCCGCAGAAAAAATGACAGTGATGAAGAAATCAGGAATAAAAGTCGTTGAAAGTCCTGCAGAATTAGGATCCACTATGTTAAAAGCAATTGAAGGGTTAAAAAAGAAAGCAGCAATTAGACCGAAAGCTAAACCGGTATTAAAAAGCAAAAAAATTGTTAAGAAAAAAGCCGTTAGTAAAGCAAAGAAGGCAGTAAAAAAATTAACAAAAAAGAAGAAATAATATTATTAATAACTGATTCATTTTATATTTTAAAAGGAGATACGTTTGGGTAACAGAACTTTAGCGATTATAAAACCCGATGGTGTAAGGAAAAATCTTATTGGCCAGGTGATAACTAAAATAACCGAAGCCGGATTTAAAATTAAAGCACTGAAGATGGTCAAATTAACAAAAGAATCCGCAGGCGGTTTTTATGAAGTTCATAAACAAAGACCGTTTTTTAATGATTTAATTGAATATATGACTTCCGGTCCTTGCATTCCGATTGCACTTGAAAAGGAAAACGCAGTATCGGATTTTAGAAAACTTATTGGTGCTACCGATCCTGCCGAGGCTGAGGAAGGAACAATTAGAAAATTATATGCCGCAAGTAAATCGGAAAATGTTATTCACGGATCCGATTCCGATGAAAATGCAGCAATTGAAATATCACATTTTTTCTCGAGAAAAGAATTGCTGGAAAATTTCGGATTATAATTTATTTCGATCTTCAACAAACAATTATTTATAGAATGACCATAGTATTCAACGATGGTCATTCTTTTTATGTAATGATTAATTTTTTAAAATATTGAAAAAATATATAATTATATTTTTAATTCTTTTCATTTTGCCCTTAAATACATTTTCACAGATAAAAACAAACAAAAAGTTAGAGATTGGTGCCGACCGTTTAATTTCAAATTATATGAATCTTATTGTTGGCAAACGGATAGGATTAGTTACTAATGCCAGCGGTGTTCTTTCCAATGGCACTTTGCTTGTTGATTCACTTTATAAAATTAAAGGTGTGAAAATTACGGCTTTGTTTGAGCCGGAACACGGAATCAGAGGAAATTCTCCTGCCGGGATAGCTGTAAAAAATTCAGTTGATGCTAAAACCGGGATTCCGGTTTATTCGCTTTTCGGTGCAAACAAAAAACCAACTGCCGGCATGTTAAAAAATGTTGACGTATTAATTTACGACATCCAGGATGTTGGCGCCAGGTTCTATACTTATATTTCTACCCTGTTTTATATAATACAAGCCGGAGCAGAAAATCATATCCCGGTAATTGTTCTGGATAGACCTGATCCGATTAACGGAATAAACATAGAAGGACCGATTAGAAAAAATGATGAAGCTTCTTTTGTTGGAATTGCGCCAATTCCAATAATATACGGAATGACTGCAGGTGAACTTGCCAAATTTTATGTGGGCGAAGGTTATATTGGGAAAAATTTAAAAGCAGATATTACTATTATTAAAATGAAAAATTGGGATAGAAAATTTTATCTTGATTACTACCAATTACCTTGGATTGATCCTTCACCCAACATACCCAACATTGAAACGGCAATTGTTTACCCCGGTTTATGTTTAATTGAAGGGACCAATGTTTCCGAGGGTAGAGGGACATATCATCCTTTTATCAACATCGGGGCACCTTATATCACTTCAAATTTATTAATAAATAAGCTGAAGGAATATCATGTAAAAGGTGTTGAATTAAGGCCTGTTAAGTTTACACCGGTCGACATTCCGAAAATGTCTGCAAATCCCAAATATAAAGGAGAAACTTGCAGCGGGATTACGATTCACATAAATAATCGCAAACAATTCAAAGCAGTACATTTCGGAATTAAACTCTTATGCGCTTTACATGCTTTATACCCCTTTAAATTTAAATTCAGAAATGCTGAATTTGACAGGCTTAGCGGGGATAAATCAATTAGGGAGAAAATTCTGGCAGGAGAATCACCGGAAAAGATAATAAGATCATGGCAAAAAGAGTTAAAAACATTTTTAGTTATTAGGAAAAAATATTTACTTTATTAAAAGGAAAAAGTTTATGAAAAAATTATTGTTTTTATTATTGATGTTTGGATTAGTATATACCGGCTGCGGGAAAAAATCGAATAACAATAATATGAAGAACAGTTCCGTTAAAGCAGCTGATACGAGTTCAATTAAAGGTTCGCCTGTTGAAAATCCAAATCAAAAATTCGATTTAAGATATAAATTTAAAAAGGGAGTTTCATATAAATATAGAATGGCTTCTTTTTCCAAGAGTGATCAAAGCATAGTGGCGGACAGCAGTTATTATATTATGGAAAAACAAAGTACAATCTATCTTATGGAGGTTAGCCTAAAAAGTATTGAAAAAGATAGTAGTTTAAATATGGTTTGCAAAATAACTTCAATAAATTTTATTGAAGAGCTAAACGGGAAATATTATAAATATCAATCGGGTGTTACTAAAGACTCCGTTGATTTAGCCAGGTTTGCCGAATACGCTGCATTGATTGATAATCCCTTTGACGTAACAATAGGGGAAAACGGCGGAATTGTAAATATTACAAATATCGATAAGATTATGAATAAGTTTTTAATATTGAAAAAATTGGATAAACAATTTTCATTGATGCAAAAAATTAGATTGAGGCAGAACATTATTGCCGGCTCCTTGAAACCTTTGGCTCAAAATATTTTTCGTGAGATGACGCCGAATACTATTGCTAAGGATTCTTCATGGTCTTCCCACCAACCCCCGGTCCCGTTTTTAATTTTTACTTTGGATAATACAAACACATATAAGATTAATAAACTTGAGAAGTATAATAATGATCTTGTCGCCTCAATTAACGCAGGTTTAATAACCGAAGTAAAGGGTAATACCACATATAAACAAGGCCAGACAGTTTTTAAATTTAAAAAGCCTCAAACTTCAGCTAAAGGGAATATATATTTCAATATTTCAAAAGGATGTATACAAAAATCAAATATTGAAACCAGGGCAAATATATTTTATACAAAAGAAGTCCCAGGTAAACCCGCAGGAAGCGATACAGAAAATATTACGAGTTCTAACGTTGTAGAATTAATGTAATTACAATTAATTGGATAGAGCGGGATATAAAAATTATAGATAAAAAAGAGGCAGTCTCAAAAGCAATATTTTTTTAGAAAATTGAACACGGATAACGCAGATTTTTACTGATTTGCACAGTTTTTAATATTGAACATTACTTTTGAGACTGCCTCTGTTTTTTACTTTAATATTAAATGCCCAAGTTTATCACGTTTAGTTTTAAGATAGCGTTCATTATTTTTATTAGGCGGAATCTCAATCGGAACACGTTCAACTATTTCCAATCCGTATCCTTTTAAGCCTATTACTTTTTTAGGATTATTAGTAAGCAGTCGTATTTTTTTAACACCTAATTCGAGTAAAATTTGTGCACCTATCCCGTAATCTCTAAGGTCCGGCTTAAATCCTAAAGCCTCATTTGCCTCAACAGTATCCTTTCCTTCATCCTGCAGTTTGTAAGCACGGATTTTATTTGAAAGACCGATCCCCCTGCCTTCCTGCCGCATATAAACAACAACACCGCATTCTTCATTTGCAATCATATCAAGAGCGGTATTTAACTGATCATGACAATCACAGCGAAGAGAATGAAATACATCCCCGGTAAGACATTCCGAATGCATGCGAACCAGTACAGGCTTTTCAGGATTAATTTTCCCTTTAATTAAAGCCATCTGTTCTTTTTGATCAAGTTTTGACAGGAAAATCTTTACTTGAAAATTCCCATGCATAGTCGGTAAACTTGCCTCTGAAATTTTTTCAATCAGCCTTTCATTCTTTAATCTGAATTCAATAACATCTTTAACGGTAAGAATTTTCAATTCAAATTTCTTAGCAATTTTCAACAGATCCGGTACTCTTGCCATCTCTCCGTTATCGTGTATAATTTCACAAAGTACGCCTGCCGGTTTTAATTTGGCAAGCTTACAAAGATCGACTGCTGCTTCCGTGTGGCCCGCTCTTCGCAAAACACCTTCATCAAAAGCTCGTAACGGAAAAATGTGGCCGGGACGAGCAAAGTCGGATGCTTTGGTATTTTCATCGATTAATTTTTTTATGGTTAAGGCTCTATCTGCAGCAGAAATACCGGTTGTCGTACCTTCTTTGGCATCAATGGTAACGGTAAATTGAGTTCCATGAAGCGCAGAATTAGAATCGACCATAAGAGGGAGCCCAAGTTCATCCAACCGCTTACCGCTTACGGCGGTACACAGCATTCCCCTTCCGTATTTTATCATAAAGTTTACAATTTCAGGAGTAACATATTCGGCAGCGCAAACAAAATCACCTTCATTTTCTCTATCTTCATCATCAACAATTATTAAAACTTTACCGTTTTTTATTTCATCAATTGCTTCCTCAACAGAACAAAACATAATAACACCTAATTTTTCAAATTTACATTAACAAAAAACTTATAACGGTTCTTATAATAAGTTAGTGGCTATCTTTAGAACCGGAAGGAATTACGCTGGATATTGCACCACGTTCAAATTTCAATTTAACATTATCACTCACTTGAACTAATACGGTTTTTTCTTCAATATGAACAACTGTACCGTGCATTCCACCACTGGTTACAACTTTATCTCCTTTTTGAACATTAGATAGCATTTTTTCTCTATCTTTAGAGCGTTTTTGCTGCGGTCTAATAATCATAAAATAAAAGATTAAAAAAATTGCACCGAACATTATTATTGTGCTTACTAAACTACTTCCTCCGCCACCATTTGAAGGCGGCGCCATTGCTAATAAAGCTTCCAATCAATCCTCCGATTTATTGTTTACATTTAATGAAATATTATTAATTATTTTTGTTTTCCAATCTTTAAAATCACCCGATTTAATATGTTCCCTGGCTTCTTTTACAAGGTTTAAATAAAAATGAAGGTTATGCAAACTAGCTAATTCCAAGGCTAATATTTCACCTGCTATAAATAGATGCCGCAAATAAGCTCTATAATAATTTCTGCATGTATAACAATTACAATTTTCATCTAACGGCAAAAAATCATTTTTATACCTAGCATTCCGCATCGATAGAACACCATTTGAAGTAAATATATTTGAATTCCTTGCATTTCGTGTAGGCATTACACAGTCAAAAATGTCAACTCCTCTTTCAATTGCTTCAAGAATATTTTCCGGACGACCAACCCCCATTAAATATCTAACTTTGTCGTCAGGCATAAAATCAGTTGTAAAATCAACTAGGTCATACATTACTTCAGTCGGTTCGCCTACTGCTAGTCCGCCTATCGAATAACCGTCAAAGTCTAATTTAAGCAAATCACTGGCAGATTTTTCCCGTAAATCCTTATACACACTTCCTTGAATGATTCCAAATAAAAATTGCTTATGTCCGTAAAGTGGTTTTGTCTTTTCGAATGCTTCTTTATTTAAGGCGGCCCAATCGGATGTTAACTGAGTTGATTTTTGTGCATACTCATAATCGCAGGGAAACGGAGTACATTCGTCAAGAGACATCATGATATCCGACCCGATGCTTCTTTGAATGTTAATAACTTTTTCCGGCGTAAAAAAATGAGTAGAACCGTCAAGATGAGATCGAAATTCTACGCCGTCATGTTTCAGCTTTCTTAAATCTGTTAAACTAAAAACTTGATAACCACCGCTGTCGGTTAAGATTGGTTTTGACCAATTCATAAATCTATGCAAACCGCCGGCTTTTTCTAAAACCTCCGTACCGGGTCTTAAATAAAGATGATAAGTATTAGAAAGAACAATTTGTGCTTTAATATCATTCTCTAAATAGCTTTGGTTTACTGCTTTAACTGTTCCCTGAGTGCCTACCGGCATAAAATTAGGAGTTTCAACTCTTCCATGATCAGTTTCAAAATAACCCGTTCTAGCTTTTGAATTCTTATCCTTACTAACCAGATTTAATTTTAACAAATTTACCTATAAAGCCCTGAGAAATCAATTTAATTATAGCATACAAATTTAAGCTTATTTTTTTTCAAGTCCCAAAAATAGCCAAGTGAATAAGTTTTTTTCTTTGATTTTTAGCTGTTTTCAAAATAAAGCCAAAATATTTTTATTATTATTAGACAATTATTTTTATCTTTGCCGATAAATTTAGACGTTTTTTACTGCTACGTATTTATACATTTTTTAAATAGAACAATAACAAAAAAGGAAGAATATGGTATTGAATAATAACCGCAGAGTTGTAGTTACCGGGATGGGTGCTTTAACTCCTATTGGTCTATCGGTAGATGAATTTTGGAACGGAATGATGAACGGTACAAGCGGATGTGCTTTAATTAATAGCTTTGATACTTCACGACTTGATACTAAATTCGCTTGCGAATTAAAAGGCTTTGATGCAACAAATTATATGGATCGTAAAGCAGCAAGAAGATTGGATAAATACGCACAATATGCAATGGCTGCTGCATTTCAGGCAGTTAACGATAGTGAATTAAAACCGGAAAATTTATCGGAAGAAGAAAAATCAAAAATCGGTGTTGTATTTGGAAGCGGTATCGGCGGCATCGAAACTTTTTACAATCAATCGGTTGTTAATTATACTCAAGGTCCTCAGAGAGTATCACCTTTCTTTATTCCCATGCTAATCCCGGACATTGCAAGCGGATCTATTTCTATCCATTTCGGCTTCCGCGGACCCAACTACTGCATTGTTTCAGCGTGTGCAACCGCAAATAATAATATGATAGACGGATATTTATTAATAAAACAAGGTATTGCGGATATTATTGTAACCGGAGGAAGCGAAGCCCCGATAAATGAAATCGGGATAGCCGGATTTAATTCTTCAAAAGCTCTTTCTACAAGAAACGATTCTCCCGAAACGGCCAGTCGTCCTTTTGATGCCACACGTGACGGATTCATTATGGGTGAAGGCGGCGGCGCTCTTATTCTCGAAGAATTGGAACATGCAAAAAACAGAGGTGCAAAAATTTATGCGGAGATTATAGGCAGCGGATTATCTGCGGATGCTTATCATATTACAGCTCCTCACCCTGAGGGAACCGGCGCTATATTATCAATGGAATCGGCATTAAAAGGTGCCGGTATAAGTCCTAAAGAAATTGATTATATAAACATGCACGGAACTTCTACACAGCTCGGCGATATTGCAGAAACGAAAGCAATTAAAAAAGTATTCGGAGAACATGCTTATAAAGTGAATGTCTCATCTACTAAAAGTATGACAGGCCATCTTTTAGGTGCTGCAGGCGCTGTTGAAGCTATTGCATCAATTCTAGCAATAAAAAACGATATGATCCCGCCGACAATTAATTTTGTAAATCCGGATCCCGAATGCGATTTAAATTATACATTTAACAAGCCGCAGAAAAAAGAAGTAAATATTGCTTTAAGTAATGCTTTTGGATTCGGCGGGCACAATACTTCAGTATTGTTTAAAAAATATACCGAATAGAATTTAAGTTCAATTGTCTTTTTTGAATAATTTAAAAACTATTCTTAAAAAGGAGTCCTATGGATCATTCAATGGTAACTACTGCTTTTACGTTAGATGGTTATAAAACCGTAAAAAGCCTTGGTGTTGTAAGAGGAATAACAGTTCGCTCCAGGTCCATTGTAGGAACAATCGGCGGTACTTTGCAGACTTTGTTCGGGGGTAACATTACACTTTTTACCCAGCTTTGTGAAAAAACCCGTGAAGAATCATTTGACTTAATGATACAACATGCGGAACAAATTGGTGCAAACGCTGTTATTGGCGCTAGATATGATACGACTGATGTATTACAAGGTGTAAGCGAGGTTTTGTGTTACGGCACTGCTGTTGTTGTAGAAAAAGCTTAATTCCATTTTGAAGGATTATAAATTCGAAAAAATTATTTCCTTTTTAGGAATTCTGTAATTAGAATTAATTTTTATTTTTATCATGAGTATTCACGATATACTCCTTTTTATAATGGGATTTATCGTACAAGGGGAACCGGCACTTTTCTTATGGCTTCTGTATTTTACTAATCAGCCGGTAAATTGGTGGCTGATTTGTGTAATTGCAGTAGTGTTATCAAATCTCTCTTTCCTAACCTTTTACTTTATAGGCTTTTTTACCAATAAGTCAATTGCACTTCAAAAATTCATTAAAAGAATAACCGAAAAATTACCTAAAAAAGATTTTAACCTATCGCAGCCTTTATTAATATTATTTATATGATTTCTATTTGGGATACGAAATCCGATTTCAATATTATTCGGTCTAAGGAAATATAATGTTAAAAAATTTGTACTCTATAATTTCTTAGGCAGCATTATCTGGATAAGTACCTGGTTCAGTTTGTTTTATATTATTCGTTCCGGGATACAAAAGTTTATTATTGGGTATCGCGAATTCTTATATTCGCTTTATATAATATTTCTGTTAATTTGGATAGTTTGGATTTTAATTCACAACCTTATAAAAATATCAAAGACTTATGAGAAATGAATATGAAATAGTTAGTATAGATAATGCAGAACATTATTCTTGGGGAAATAACTGCGACGGCTGGCACCTGGTAAATAATGAAGAATTAAGCGTGATACGGGAAAGAGTCCCTCCCGGTGCTGCTGAAGTTAAACATCTTCATAAAAATGCCAGACAATTTTTTTATATTCTTGATGGACAGGCAACAATTGAATTTGAAAACGGGAAAAAGGTCTTGCACCCGAACGAAGGAATAGAGATTTCGCCGGGTACACCTCATAAATTGGTTAATGATGGAAAAGAAGACTTAATCTTTCTTGTTATATCTCAACCCAAAAGCCACGGTGATAAAATTTTAATTGATGAAAAAATTGACACTTAAGAATCTAATTGACAAATTTTATTTTAAAAATCTATTATACCAATTAACCCATCTTGTAAAAACATTTTCAAATTGTTTTGGTGCAGAAATACCATGCGATGCACCTGGGTATAAAACAAACTTGACTTCAACTCCAAGATCGACAAGTGCCCTGTAAAGTTCCCAGCCCTGATACATAGGAACTCTATCGTCTGCTTCTCCGTGCATAATTAAAGTTGGGGTAATACACTTATGAAGAAATGTTAATGGTGAAGACCTTGTAAAGTTTTCCATATTAATTACAGGTACTCCTTTAAACTCCCATTGAGCAATTTCACCATGATTAATGTCGCTTTCAGCATACATGCTAACAGTATTTGCAATTCCTGCAACACTTACTGCAGCTTTAAATCGATTTGTATGCCCTATTATCCAATCTGTCATATATCCGCCGTAACTCCAGCCGCCTACAACCATTTTTGTTGAGTCAACAATATTTCCTTTTATTAAATAATCAACACCCGACATAATATCATCATAATCAACGTAGCCAAGTTTACCTCTATTAGCTTCATAAAATTTGCTGCCGTATCCTATACTACCTCTAAAATTCGGCTGAAATACAATAATTCCTTCCTCAGCAAATATTTGACCGAAGAGACTAAAACCGTCCATTACAATACCATCCGGACCGCCATGCGGACAGACCATTAATGGATATTTTTTTGTTTTGTCATATCCCGGAGGTAAAGTTAAAACTGCTTCGATTTTTGTACCGTCATATGATGGATAATTAATAATTTTTGAACTGCCTAATTTTTTACTTCCCGTAGATTTGTTTACCTCTTTTAATAATTTTGCATCCTTTGAATTGCTGCCGATTTTGTAAAGGTATAACTCATTTGGTACTTGGCTATTTGAACCGACAAACGAAATCTCTTTTGTATTTAAGTTGATATCATACGAATTTATTACCCAGAATGGTTTCATTAATGTTTCAACTTTAGGAGAAGCAGACATATAACTTTCATTTTTACCGGAATTCTTTGATACGTTCTCAAACATATCATTTACTTTAATACTATAAATCCCGCTATGAACATTTCTTGGAGTTTTAAAAGTTATATTATCGTTATCAAGCCACCTGACCGATTCTATAGTCGGATCAAAATTCTCTGTCAGATTTATGGTTTCAAAGCTTTTAAGGTCAGTTACAAAAAGTGAATTATTTGAAGAGAATCCGACTGTACATCCTACAAAAGAAATTTTACTATTATCCGGAGAAATACCCGGAGTACTGAATACTTTCCCTTTTTGAAAAGTGAATTTTATGTTTCCGTTTTCATCAACAAGAATAACTTTATTTTCTACATATTGATTATACAAATCCGAGTTTTTACAAGTTATAAGAATATATTTTTTTCCATCAGTACTTGCCGCCATATCACTTATATAATAACTTCCGTCTGTAATTTTTATAGCCGACGAATCTGTATCGATCATCTTGGTCCACAATAAGGATTTAACCGCTTTAGAACCAAATTCATAACCGCCTCCGGCTTTTTCTTCGGCAGCAATTAAAGAAGAATCTCTCGGCAAATCCGTAACAAAAGCAATCTTTGAATTATTAACCCAATGAAATAAACGAACACCTTCTTTAGCTGAGGTAATTGCTCTTGCTTCACCACCAGATATGTTAATAAGATAAATCTGTGTTTTTTCAGATCGGGAAGATAAAAATGCAACCATTGAACCATCGGGTGAAAATTGAGGATCCCAATCTGATTTATCTAAATTTGTAAGCTTTATAATTTTGTTGCTATTTAGATTAGCTAGCCAGAGATTCATATTTCTTTTACCATCCCAGACTTCCTTATCGCCCTGTATAAAAACAATAAATTTTCCATCTGGCGAAAATTGAGGAGATGAGATTGCTGTTAGTTTTAGAAAATCTCGAATTGTAAATTTTTCAACATCAGTTTGCGGATAAGCATAATATGAAAGTAAAATAAGAAATAATATAAAAGTTTTTAGTTGTTTCATTTTATTGCCCCATTTGAATTTATATATATGTTTAACATAAATTTATTTCATTTCTTAAACAAGAATACATTTATTTTTTTGTTAAAATATTTTTTAATTCTTCTTTAGATGTGACAGGTTAAGACCGGTTAATAGGATTCAATGCATAATTAATTTTTTTTCTTTAAACTTAATTTATAAAATTTTAGTTATTGGACAATATTAGGCATATAGTTATGGAAATTACTGATGATATAAAACGAGTCACAACAAAAATTTTAATTAAAAATATGGTCTGCAGCCGGTGTATTAAAGTCGTTAGGGAAGAGTTTGAAAAAATAGGTTTGGATGTGAGAAGCATTATTTTAGGAGAAGTAGTTATTAATGGGACCCTAAATGAAGAATTGACTGAAAAGATTAGAACAGTATTGGAAGAAAACGGCTTTGAGTTAATTGAAGATAAACGCGCCAAGCTAATTGAAAAAATTAAGCTGGTAATTCTTGAATTAGTTAGAAATAATGATGGAATAAGCCAAACCGGGATAAAAGATTCGGATTATATTGTCGATAAGATCGGATTGGATTACCACTATCTCAGTACTCTTTTTTCTTCCGTTGAAAATATAACGATTGAACAATATATTATTCTGCAAAGAATAGAATTTGCAAAAGAATTGTTAAAATATGGTGAATTAACTTTAAGTGAAATCTCGTATAAACTAGGCTACAGCAGCGTTCAGCATTTGTCTAATCAATTCAAAAAAGTTACCGGATTAACTGCAAGTCAATTTAAAAACATGACGGGAAACTTCCGTAAACCGCTCGATCACTTAAAAGAGAATTAAATATTTTACAATACTGATTGTTAAACAATAAATTAGTGTTTTGCAACTGAAATAATTATACTTGGCAGTCATGGTCCATACCATGACTGAATTTTTTCTTAATAAATATCATTTCAATTCTGTCACGGAATGGTCCGTGACAGCCGGATTATTTTAACAATATAAACATGTAATTCCAATTTCCCTTGGGGAACTAATAACTTGCCTTAAGTCACTCTAAAATAAAGCCTTAAAAAGATGTAACTTTTTATAAAAATTTTATAACACATCTACTTTGCTCATTCATTAAATTTGATATGTAAATTAAATAAAATATTGTGTGTCATTAATATTGAAAGGAATAAAAAATGAAAACAGCCGATCTAAAAATAGAAGGAATGTCATGCCATCACTGCGTAATGGCGGTACAAAAAGAATTAAGCAAATTAGAAAATGTAAAAGTTAACGATGTACAAATAGGCAGTGCAAAAGTAGAATATGATGAAAATAAAGTTGACACCAAGGCTTTTGCGAATGCGATTGAAGAAGCAGGTTATAAGTTATTAAATTAATGAAAAAATGATAATAGTATTAAGACAAAAGTTTTTTAGGCTGTATTTTTAGGAAATAAGATGGAAACAAAAGAAATTAAAACATTAACATTACCGGTTGAAGGTATGACATGTGCGAGCTGCGTGGCAAGGGTTGAGAAAGCTCTTAAAAAATCCGAAGGTGTTAGTAGTGTGAATGTAAATTTCGCTACAGAGAAAGTAACTCTTTCATTTGATAATAAAGCAACAGACCTTAATAAGCTTACTACTGTTGTAGAAGATGCCGGCTACAAGCTGGTTGTCCCTCAAACAAAAGAGGAAGAAACAACAAAAGAATCACCTATTATAGAATCTGCTGAAGAATTGGAACAAAAAAAATCTTATAAGCAGTTAAAATCGGAATTTATTTTCGCTGCTGTAATGACGGTTCCTATTATGGCAATCAGCATGATAAGCATGACCGGCTGGTTCCAAGCGTGGTCGCCTATCCCGGTTGAATATGTTGATCGATTATTATTTCTGGCAACTACAATTGTAATGTTTATATCCGGCAAAAGATTCTTCACAATAACCTGGAGGTTATTAAAACACTTTTCAGCCGATATGAATACGCTTGTCGCAGTTGGTACCGGCACCGCGTACCTTTACAGTACAATTGCGGTTTTATTTCCTAAATTACTCTCATTGTCAAGTTCAAGCGGACATATTTATTTTGATACTGCTACAACAATAATTGCTTTAATCTTAATGGGAAGACTTCTTGAGGCCAGAGCTAAAGACAAAACTTCAAGCGCAATAAAAAAGCTGATGGGGCTGCAGCCTAAAAATGCCAGAGTAATAAGAAACGGTAAAGAATTCGATATTCCTATTAGCGAACTACAAGTTAGCGACATAGTTATTGTAAGACCGGGAGAAAAAATACCTGTAGACGGCGTAATTATAGATGGAAATACTTCAATTGATGAATCTATGATAACCGGCGAAAGCATTCCGGTCGATAAAAAAATTGATGATAAGGTTATTGGCGGTACTATAAATAAAAACGGAAGTATATCGTTTAAAGCTACTGCAATAGGTAAGGATACGGTGATTTCCCAGATTATTAAATTGGTTGAACAAGCTCAGGGCTCAAAAGCCCCTATACAAAGCCTTGCCGACAAAATAGCTTCTATCTTTGTTCCTACGGTTATTAGTATCGCGCTGGTTACATTTTTAATCTGGTATTTTGCAGTTGGCACCGTCTTCACTTTCGCAATGATTAATTTTATAGCGGTTTTAGTTATTGCATGTCCTTGTGCTTTAGGTTTAGCAACCCCTACCGCCATCATGGTTGGGACAGGTGTTGGAGCATCAAATGGAATTTTAATTAAGAATGCAGAAAGCCTGGAAGGTGCTCATAAAATAAAAAGTGTGGTGCTGGATAAAACCGGCACTATTACCTCAGGCAAACCGTCGGTCACTGATATTATTAAAATGAACGGATACGACGAACTGAAACTTCTTCAAATTACTGCTTCCATAGAGAATAAATCCGAACATCCGCTGGGGATGGCTATTGTCGATTATGCAAAGGATAAAAATATATCTTTAAGTAATGTGGAAGGATTTAATTCTTTAACAGGTTTAGGACTTACCGGAGCTATTGATGGTAAGGCAGTTGCTATAGGCAACTTAGCAATGATGAAAGAATTTTCCGTAAATACAAATAATGCTGAAGAAATTTCCGCAAAACTGGCTATGGAAGGCAAGACACCGATATTCATTTCAATTAATAGCGAACTCTCAGGTGTTATTGCGGTCGCAGATACTATAAAGCCGGCTTCAAAAGAGGCAATATCAAATCTGAAAAAAATGGGAATAGAAGTAGTAATGATTACGGGAGATAATCAAAGAACTGCCGATGCAATAGCCAAACAGGCCGGTGTGGATAAAGTAATTGCCGAGGTTATGCCGCAGGATAAAGCTAATCAAGTTAAGCTGATGCAGAATGAAGGAAAGTATGTAGCAATGGTTGGAGACGGGATTAATGACTCCCCTGCTCTTGCACAGGCAGATGTCGGAATTGCAATCGGAACCGGAACCGATATTGCAATAGAAGCTTCGGATATTACACTAATAAACGGCGATCTTAACGGAGTTGTTCATGCAATAAAGTTATCCAATAAAACTCTGCGAACGATAAAGCAAAATTTATTTTGGGCATTCATTTATAATGTTATCGGTATTCCGGTAGCGGCTTTGGGATTTTTGAATCCTATTTATGCGGCTGCGGCAATGGCTTTCAGTTCGGTTAGCGTGGTTTCAAATTCACTTCTATTAAGAAGGGCAAAGGTAAAATAAGGAGAATGGAGACGGGAAACCGGAGACTGGATAAAAGTATATGAAATAAAGGATATAGTTGATAGAGAAAAATTTCAAGCTACCGGTTACAGATCTCTCATCACAGATTCTAAAAGGGATGTAGCGCTACACACAGTTATTAGACTTAACAATTATTTTATTTAATTATCATTTTTTATGAGTATTTTTGTAAAATTTATTTTATAGAATATTTATGATTGAACCGAAAGAATTTTATAGGAAATTGGATTCGCTGCTTGTTAAAATAGGACAGGAAAAATCCGGTAAAGTTTTCCTTTTTACAATAGTTAAGGAAATAGAAAATACATTTGGAAAAGATCTTCATCTAAGCAACGGCAGAATATTTGAACAATCAGAAGATGAATACTTTTTAATTTTTCCGGATAGCAAATCGGGACAAAATTATCCGGGGACTAAAATACCTTTGAACTCAAATATTACGGAATCTATATTACATTCAAAGATGTATATTTTCGATAATCATGTAGATGGAATAGAATCATTAAGAGTCAACAAAAAAGGATATTCCGTACCTGTAGCTTTTACAATTCATAATCAGGATTACCGCTGGATATTTGTATTTGATTTAATTGACGGATGGATAAGGGAAGAAGTCGACCTTTGCTTAAATGCGGTACGTACAGCACTAAACTACAGATTATTTTCCGAATCAGTTAAAGGCGAATTGGAACAGGCCGCGCAAATTCAGAAAAGCCTGCTGCCAATTATGCCGCCTAATATTCCCGGATATCAAATTGCAGGACGTTCTCAACCGGCAGAGCTTGTGGGCGGAGATCTATTTGATTATTTCAAATTCGATTCCGAACAATACGGCTTTTGCATAGGCGATGCAAGCGGGCATGGTATCCCTGCCGCACTTATGGTGCGCGATGTTGTTATCGGCTTAAGAGTCGGCCTTGAAAAAAATATGCAGACGGTTTACACAATTAAAAAACTTAATTCGGTTCTTTATCAAAACAATTACTCTGCCCGTTTCATTTCACTTTTCTATTCCGAAATGGAAAGAAACGGCAACTTGTTTTACATAAATGCCGGACACCCGTCTCCGCTGCTGCTTAAAGGTAATGAAATAGTTGAATTGGATTCAACCGGATTATTACTCGGCGCTTTACCTGAAATTGGACTTAGAAGGTCTTATATTTCTATTCCGCCGAAAGGCGTGCTGGTGTTATATACAGACGGTATATTGGAAAGAGAGAATAAAAAAGGCGAAGAGTTTGGTCCTGTAAGGCTTAAAAAAGTAATTCAACACTTTAAAGATAAAAGTGCGGATGAAATTATGAATGCCATTTTTCATGAAGCGGATGAATTCGGCAAGAGCAAGAAGTGGAAAGATGATGCTACGGTTGTTGTAATTAAAAGGGACGAATAATATAATAGAACGTGTTGTGTGAATTAGATTTTAAACCGTTAAAACGGTTAATAAATTCTTTGTTTCCTATTAACCCACGGATTAATCCGTGGGTTAATAAAATCTAAAAGCAATAATTAATAACTGTTTTAACAGTTTTTCATTATTATGTTTTTGATTCACACAACCGATTAATAGATTACTTAACATGATAAAAATGTTATTTAATATTCGGCCAAATAATCAATAAGTTTATTTATTTAAAGGTCATAAACCATTCCGCGAGAATTTGTCCAAAGATATTTCGGCCTGCCCTCAACAGGTGCTGAAAATGATTGATATATTATTAGTTTTTTATATTTCTTCAAATACTTTGACAGTGAGGAACCGGCTTTTATGTTTATCTCATCCATATCTTGTTTAATAACAATATTCTCTTCCATATGACTCATTAAAAAGTATTTGTCTTTTATCTTTATTGGTTCCAAGAATACAAAAACAAAAACCAGATAATAATTGATATCGTATGTAAAATTGTTAGACGGTTTCGAAAGTAAAAGGTTTATGTTTTTCTCTTTAGCGTTGAACAAAAATTCTTTTAAGGGAAAGTTGAGTGTATTATTTGAACCGACAGGAGGAGTAATAATATTGAAGACAGTAGGCGCATAATCTGCAGCATACTTTGAGTTATATTTTATAATACGGTGGTAAGGTGCGGAGCCTTTAAGCCTGGCAGTCTTCCAGATACTTTTAAGTATAGGAATTGAATTTATATAAGCGGCAAATTCGGTTGCTACTGCAAATTTTGACCTGTTAGATACTGAAGCTTTGCTTTTGCTTGCGTTATATTTTTCCGGCCTATTAGAAGCAAACAACTTACCGTTCATTATACGATAGACTCTCCCGTCCATTTTGCCTGATAAGTGTCCGAGAGTATTTCCTTTTATTCTGACCATGAAATCCCCTTTCTTAAAGCAGTATAAATATTGTGTTTATATAAGTATAAACTTTGAACATCCGTTGTACATGCTATATACGTACCTAGTACACCGGAAGATATACGGATTCATACCGGATTCAAATCGCATTCAGAACGTATTCAAACCGCATTCAAAATATGAATAATTTTGAGTTAAAAATTAAGGTAGTTAAAACTAAGGTATTATTATGAAGTAAAATCATTACTATAAGTTCCCGTTTATTAAAAGACTAAGATAAAATTTTGTACGAAGAAGTCAATAGTATTTTAAAAAAAATAATGAATTTGAACTAAAAAAATTTTAGATTATATTTTATAAAGCTGAAGATATAATAGATATACTTTAGACTGAGATATACAGGGCGAGCCACGCTGATAAAGACACGCGAAATGATTAATAATAACTAAAAAGTAAATGAATTATAAATATTAATGAATTTAACCTTAGAAAAAATAAATTGGAAGGTTTTTTAAAACAGCAATCCCGGCTTAAACCGGGACTACTGTAAATGTTTTCACAACGGAATAATCCTTATTGTGATTTGCTTCAGAATTTCTGAAGAAAATATATAGAAATATTTTTTAAATGCAAAGGGAAATATTATGAAAAAAATTTTGGGACTGGATTTGGGAGTTTCATCAATAGGGTGGGCATTAATTGATGAAGAAGAAAATAAAATCTTAGGAATGGGTAGCAGAATTATACCACTTACTACAGATGACAAAGATGAATTTACTAAAGGCAATGCAATTTCAAAAAATCAAAAGAGGACAACAAAACGAAATCAAAGAAAAGGGTACGACCGTTATCAGCTAAGGCGGCAAAATCTTACTTTCATACTTAAACAAAATAATATGCTGCCGGATGTTGGTTTAATAAAACTGCATAAGCTTGATTTGTGGAAATTGAGGAGCGATGCTGTAGAAAAAAAATTATCAATTGAAGAAATCGGGAGAGTACTATTACATTTAAATCAAAAGAGAGGATATAAAAGCAGTAGAAGTGAAGCCAACCTTGATAAAAAAGATACTGAATATGTTGCCACTGTAAAAAGCAGATATGAAAAATTAAAAGAGCAAAAGAAAACAATAGGTCAAAAATTTTATGAGGAGTTGCTAAATAACGAATATTATAGAATTAAAGAACAAGTATATCCCCGCGAAGCATATATTGAAGAATTTAATACAATTCTAAAAAAGCAGCAGAAATATTATCCAGAAATATTAACTGATGATCTGATTAGTAAAATTAGAGATGAAATAATTTACTATCAGAGAAAACTTAAATCTCAGAAAGGGTTGGTCTCTGTTTGCGAATTCGAAGGATTCTGGTCAACAATTAAAATTAACGGAGGAGAAAAAGAATTATTTATAGGACCTAAGGTGGCGCCTAAAAGCTCACCATTGTTTCAAGTAGATAAAATTTGGGAAATGATAAATAGTATTTCGCTAAAAAATAAAATAGGTGAGCAAATAGAAATACCCTTGGAGAAAAAAAACAAACTATTTGAATACATGGATAGCCATGAAAAATTAAGCTATGCAGAACTGTTAAAAGTACTCGAACTAAAGAAAGATGATGTTTACGGCAACAAACAACTCGCAAATGGTTTGCCAGGCAATAAAGTTAAAGTTGAAATGATGAAATGTTTTGATGATTTAGCGCATTATGAAAATCTTTTTAATCTCGAAATAGAAATAGAAGAAAAGAACGAGGAAGGATATCTGATAGATAAAGAAAGCGGTGAAATAGTAAATTCTAAACAAAGAAAAATAGTCCTACCAAGAATTGAGCAACAGCCGTTATATAAATTATGGCACACAGTATATTCTATATCCGATAAAGAAGAATGCAAAAATGCTTTAATTAAAAATTTTAATTTGTCGGAAAACGCTGCATTAAAACTATCCTCTCTTGATTTTACCAAACAGGGCTTTGGTAATAAATCTCACCGGGCAATTAGGAAAATTCTTCCTTTTTTAATGGAAGGCGATGTATATAGCGATGCATGTTCTTACGCCGGATATAATCATTCAAATTCGTTAACAAAACAAGAAAACTATGAACGGAAATTATTGGATAAATTAAAACCTATAGAGAAAAATAGTTTAAGACAGCCGGTAGTTGAAAAGATACTTAACCAGATGGTGAACATAGTGAATACAATTATTGATAAATACGGCAAACCGGAAGAAATAAGAATAGAACTTGCCAGAGAATTAAAACAGAGCAAAGAAGAAAGAAATAATATTTATAATATTATCAATGCAAATAAAACTATAAATAAAGAAATTAGTAACAGGTTAACAGAATTAGGTATTGCTACTACTAGAAAAAATATTGAAAAATATAAATTTATATTCCCAATTCGTACTGTAATCAATAAAGATGGTAAAGTAGACTCACCTAAATTGAAAAATGCTGTTGTTTTTAATCAATGTATTTATTGCGGTCAAAGTTTTAGCTTAGGGGAAGCATTACTTGGAAATGAATTCGATGTCGATCACATTATTCCTCAATCCCTATTATTTGACGATTCCAATTTAAATAAAGTTTTGGTGCACAGAAGATGTAATTCTTCTAAACTTGATAAAACAGCATTTGACTTTATTAGATCAAAAGGCAATGATCAATTAAATGAGTATTTGGATAGATTACATGTTTGGTATCAGAAAGGAATTTTAACTTATGGAAAGCTTGAAAGATTAAAAGTTTCCCATGAAGATTATTTAGAAAGGAAGAGAAAGAAAAAAACTAATAAAGGCGATATTAATTTATGGGAGAGTTTCATCGATAGACAATTACGTCAGACTCAGTATATCTCCAGGAAAGCACGTGAAATATTACAAAGCATTTGCTATAATGTTTGGGCCACAAGCGGAAGCATTACTTCAGAACTAAGGCATATTTGGGGATGGGATGAAGTACTAATGAACTTACAACTTCCTAAATACCGTGAACTTGGATTAACGGAAACAATAGAAATTACTAACGATAGAAACACTGATAAAAAAGAAATTATAAGAAATTGGTCAAAACGGGACGACCACCGACATCATGCCATAGACTCACTTACCATTGCCTGTACAAAGCAGGGTTTTATTCAAAGGTTTAACAGGTTAAACAGCGGTAAGGTACGCAATGATATAATGAAAGAGATTGATTCTGTTAAATATAATTTTGATAAACGAAAAAATTTATTGGAAAACTATATATTATCAGTCAGACCTTTTACTACTAAAGAGGTAGAAAAAGAAGCAGAAAAGATTTTAGTTTCTTTTAAGCCCGGTAAAAAGGTCGCCTCAATCGGTAAAAGGAAAATAAAAAAGGGCGGTAAAAAAATAGTAGCCCAAATAGGTATAATAATACCAAGAGGCTCATTAAGTGAAGAAAGTGTTTATGGAAAAATAAAAACCATAGAAAAAGAAAAACCGGTCAAATATCTTTTTGAAAATCCCGAATTAATTTTTAAGCCTTATATAAAAAATCTTGTAGAAGAAAGGTTAGGCTTATTTAATAATGATGTTAAAAAAGCAGTTGCCTCTCTAAAGAAAGAACCAATTTATTTAAACAAGGATAAGACAAAAATTCTTGAATACGGTACATGTTATAAAGAAGAAGTAGTTATTAAATACCCACTTGGTGCCGGGCAAGGAATGTTGTTTGATGGCAAAGAAAGTGAAGAAAAGGCTCTAAAGGTTTTAAGTTTCGTAATAGATGATGCCATAAAAGAAAAATTAAAAAATAAATTATATGATAAAGACGGTAATTATTTAAAGACAAGAGATGCTTTTAAGGATTTGGAAAACAATCCTGTTTGGTATAATGAAGAATTAAAAATCCCAATAAAAACAGTTAGATGTTTAACAGGTCTTTCTGCCGTTGAACCAGTTAAAAAAGATGAAAACGGAAAGGAAATTGGTTTTGTTAAACCAGGCAACAATCATCATCTTGCAATTTATATAGATGAACAAGGCAATAAACAATTAAGTATTTGCTCATTCTGGCATGCTGTGGAAAGGAAGAAATACGGCATACCTATCATTATAAAAAACCCGATTGAAGTAATTGATAAAATCCTATTAGATGAGGATAAATATTCTGAAGGTTTTCTCGAAAAATTACCGGACAGCAAATGGATATATTTAGAAAGCTTCCAACAAAATGAGATGTTTGTAATTGGCATGAATGAAGAGATGTATGAAGAAGCTTCTTCTAATAATGATTACAAAGCAATAAGTAATTATTTATACCGAGTACAAAAAATATTTTATAATGGTGAACAAATGGAGATATTTTTCCGACATCATTTAGAAACACAGCTTAATGATGATAATAATTCTAAACTAAGTAAGAGATTCTATCAAATTAGGGGTTTAAGTAAATTAGAATCATTGAACCCCCATAAAATTAAATTAAATCATTTAGGAGAAATTATCTAGGCAACATAAAAGAGTTGGGGTAAAATATTGATTGTTACGAACATATTTGCCCATAACGTTATAAGCGCATAGATTAATCTATGCGATTAAACGGTGAAATTGAATGATTAAGAATCGTTTCAACGATTTATAAAATAAATTAATAACATAATGATAAAACGAACATTATATTTCGGCAGCCCGGCCTATTTGAGCAAAAAGGATAATCAATTATTAATTAGAACTATTGATAATGAAGTAAAGCGAGAAAAGCCGGAAGAAGAAAGCACCGAACAACAAAAACAGGATGAAAATCAAAAGTATAGAGAAAGGACAAACCAGAATACCGTACCGATAGAAGATTCTGGAATAATAATCTTAGATAACCAGCAAATTACAATTACTCAAGGCCTGCTGGTTGCACTTCTTGAAAACAATACGGCTGTAGTATCATGCGACCATTCACATCTGCCTGTGGGATTGTTCTTGCCTTTATCAGTAAACCAGATTCAAAGCGAAAGATTCCAGGCGCAGATAGAAAGCTCTGTGCCGTTGCGGAAACAGTTATGGCAGCAGACAATTTCGGCAAAGATTAAAAACCAGGCATGGCTGCTTAATAAAGCAGGAGTTCCCGTTAACAACATGTTAAGATGGGCAAAGGATGTCCGTTCCGGCGACCCGGACAATTACGAAGGAAGGGCTGCGGCATATTACTGGAAAAATCTTTTCCCGGAAGAATTGGAATTTACAAGAGACCGGTACGGCCTACCGCCCAATAATTTATTAAACTACGGTTATGCAGTACTGCGTGCCGTAGTTGCACGTTCTCTTGTTGCGTCCGGGCTACTTCCTACGCTGGGTATACATCATCATAATAAATACAATGCTTACTGCCTTGCGGACGATATAATGGAACCGTTCCGTCCTTATGTGGATAAAATAGTTTATGAAATAGTGGATAACGGAGAAGACTTTGAAGAGTTAAGTATTTCAATTAAAAAGCAGCTCTTGGAAATACCGGTTATTGAAATAATTATTGACGGCGAAAGAAGTCCTTTAATGGTGGGGGTACAAAGAACGACAGCATCATTGGCAAAATGTTTTGCGGGGGATGCAAGAAAAATTTTATATCCCGGCATGTATTGAACTCAACCCCCAACCCCCTTCTCTTAAAAAGAGAAGGGGGCTTTAAAAGTCCCTCTCTTTTTAAGAGAGGGATTTAGGGTGAGTTCAAAGGAAGGTATATGAGTCTTTCAAGAAATCCGAATTTAATTTTAACTGCAAAAATGCTTTGCAGGGATCTAAGAAAAAATTCTACAAAAGCCGAAGATATACTCTGGCAGGAATTAAGAAATAGGAAACTGCTAAATAAAAAATTCTACAGGCAATATCCTTTATACTTTGACTTATTAGGAAAGGAAACATTTTATATTGCTGATTTATATTGTTATGAAAATAAATTGGTAATAGAAATAGACGGCGGATATCATGTAAGAAGGAAAGAACAGGACGAATTGAGAACCGGGATCATTAATCTTTTGGGAATAAAAGTGATACGATTTAAAAACGAAGAGGTAGAAAAGAATTTTAAAAAAGTACTTGAAGAAATTAAAAAACATTTAATAACTTAAGAAAGACTCAGCACCGCCCCCCCCCTTCTCTTTGTAAGAGAAGGGGGCGAGGGGGATGAGTTCAAACAACGTATGAGATTTAACGAATACAGAATTATGTGGATATTAGTATTTTTTGATTTGCCGACGGAAACGGCAAAGGAAAAGAAAGCCTACACTCATTTCAGAAAAGAATTAATGCGGGACGGGTTTTCTATGTTCCAGTTTTCAATTTATGTGCGCCATTGCTCCAGCCGTGAAAACAAAAATGTGCATGTAAAAAGGATAAAGAGTCTTTTACCCGAAAAGGGACATATAGGCATATTAAGTGTGACAGATAAACAATTCGGAATGATGGAAATATTTTACGGAAAAAAGAAGGAGGATAGCGGTTTTATTGAACCGCACCAACTTGAGTTATTTTAATGCCCCGCCTAACCTCCCCAAAGGGGAGGATTAAGGCAGGATTTTCATCTTAGATAATATTTTTTTAATCCTATTTAAGAGCCTAAGTCCTTTAATTTCAATGATATATTTAGGGGTATGTTGTTTTAAATATTATCAAAGAAATATCTGAAAGCAAATCACAACATAAACTCTTCCGATACTGTAAGGTCGGCGTTGTTTTAAATATTATCAAAGAAATATCTGAAAGCAAATCACAACCTATCTAATAACCTACCTAAAAAGGCTAAGGTTGTTTTAAATATTATCAAAGAAATATCTGAAAGCAAATCACAACTATCACCAAAGAACATTAAAAAGACTTCTTGTTGTTTTAAATATTATCAAAGAAATATCTGAAAGCAAATCACAACAGATGTGTGGTTGAAACATCCATAACTGGTGTTGTTTTAAATATTATCAAAGAAATATCTGAAAGCAAATCACAACAATCAAACCTTTTAAAATAAAATCCAAACTGTTGTTTTAAATATTATCAAAGAAATATCTGAAAGCAAATCACAACTATGATTTTTTTCTTGACATAATCACACAAGTTGTTTTAAATATTATCAAAGAAATATCTGAAAGCAAATCACAACCGTTTTTAGAATAATAGCCGCTAAGGAATAGTTGTATTTAATATTGTCAAAGAAAAATCTGAAAGCAAATCACAACGAGGTAAAATGTCAAATATATTTTTTAGGGGTTGTATTTAATATTGTCAAAGAAAAATCTGAAAGCAAATCACAACTTTGCGGGCTTGCATAATCAACTACCGGTGGTTGTATTTAATATTGTCAAAGAAAAATCTGAAAGCAAATCACAACCTTTAGGGCAGAACAAAGCACTTAATCCAGTTGTATTTAATATTGTCAAAGAAAAATCTGAAAGCAAATCACAACCTTTAGGGCAGAACAAAGCACTTAATCCAGTTGTATTTAATATTGTCAAAGAAAAATCTGAAAGCAAATCACAACATCGTGTGAAAAGAGCGGGAAAATTTTAGTGTTGTATTTAATATTGTCAAAGAAATAATTGAAACCAAAACACAACAGCCTTGCCTGTTTAATTCTTCCGCAATTTGTTGTTTTAAATATTGTCAAAGAAATAATTGAAACCAAAACACAACGGTAAGAGAAATGAAACCATTTATGGATGAGTTGTTTTAAATATTGTCAAAGAAATATCTAAAAGCAAATCACAACTAAAATGGATGAAACAAAGGAAAACCGACAGTTGTTTTAAATATTATCAAACCCGTCTTCATTTCATTTCGCCGGGCAGGGAAAAATCTGACCCGTCCGCCGAAGCATGTATATATAAAGATAAATATTTAATACTATCAAAATATTATAATTTCAAATTTATTTATCTGCGAAGGCAGAAAGCAAATCACAACCTATCTTATTACAGTTCCCGGATTGTAATAGTTGTTTTGAATATTATTAACTGAAGTCACGCATAATTAAAAAAAGTATCTTTTGTCATTCCGAACTTGATTCGGAATCTTCATTTTTTTAACATTTTTAGATGCTGAATCTAGTTCAGCATGACAATTGCGTAACCTCAGTTAATTAATATAAATTTCCTTCCATTTCAATTTTCTTATATTATTAAAAATAATTGGTTCGGCTGTTATTATTTTTTATTATAATAATCCGTTGTGTTAATTAAATAATAATATATATTAAATGAATTTTTCGAAATAAAAATATTTTCAAAAACGAGTTAAATTGTCACCGTGAGCGGAGTCGAACGGTGAATTTAAGTCTTCGACTACGCTCAGACTGACATAAGTGTCTATTATTTCACTAATTTTTAAATGATTTTTTATTTCACACAACTGCTTATAACAGCCGTTACTTTATTCTAATTTTTAGTTAATGAAATATCATCAAAATTTACCGTACCGGATGTTGTTGAACCATAAATTAAATAAAAGGTAAGGGATTTAATATCAGTTGGAACATTGTCCATTGTAACACTGAATTGTTTCCAATCAAAAGTACCGGAAATTTGTTCATTCCCCTGTGTTGTTGCAAATACTTCCGCTGATCCCGTCGGGATCAAAGTATTATCCCCTCTTATTGCTATATAAACTCCCTGACCAACAAGATCCGCCGCTTTAATATTTACATTTAAAGTTATTTTTTTACCTACAAATTCATTAGCTTCAATCGTTTGTGCCCAAAATGCAAATTGATCACTTGAATTTTGGGAAGAAATTTTTAACGAATGATTTGCCGAGAGATATTGATTAGTATCCCAGGCAAAATTGAATAATGAACTTTTAGCTGAACCAAACTGCCAATCATCCGGATAACTGCTGCCTTTTTCTATATTTCCATTTGCTAAATCAGTTAAAGGAGCACTTGCTGCTGCTGTAGTTACATTTAAATTATCAAAATAAACAGAGCCCGAGTTTGACGAAATCAACATATAAACAGTCAATGATTTTATCCCTTCGGGTACCGGATCCATATCGACTTCTATTGTTTTCCAATCGCTGGTTCCAGTATATACAACTTTCCCCTGAGTTGAAGAAAAAGCTTCCGCACTACCTTGCGGCTGGGAAGTATTGTCGCCCCGCAAAACAAGCATTACTCCGTCACCTTCGATATTTTGATATTTTGCACTTACAGTGACAGATATTTTTTTACCGACAAAAGCTGCAGCATCAAATGTCTGTGCCCAATAGGCAAAACTGTTGGATGCCCCGGATGCATTTATATTAAGTGAATGCGAAGGAGAGACCGATTCGGAATTAGAATAATTAAATGTATAACTGTTATTTGTAAAGTTTCCCCCCGACCAATATCCGTTTGTACCGTCTTCCATATCCCCGTTAATTAACATAGTTTGAGTAACAGGGGAATCGCTTCCAAGTAAAGCTTTCCTGGTTTGAGTTTCGCTGTTATTCGGCTGGACTATGGTTGAATTATTATTTTGACAGCCCGTTGTAAAGAAAAGAATTGTAAACAATAAAAGGAATGAGAAATAGATTTTTAAATGGTTCATAACGCCGCCTCCCTGATTATGTTAACGACACCAAAAATAAGATTGGAAAAAATGCTTATATATTATTTTTTAAATATTTATAATAAAATATTTTCATTTTATAAAATGTTCAATGCATAAATTTGTATTTAAATGCTTGTCGTTGTTTATTCTATTTTATTACGAAAGATATTTTTGAAATAACATCGCCTTTTGAGTTCTGTACTTCTACATGCCAATTACCTTTCCAGGCGGGCATTATTGTTTTAGAAGACCAAGTATGCCAAGTTTTCGCTTTTACCGGAAGAGTAATTTTAGCCATCTGCTTGTCTTTATAAAACCACACATGAGAAATTTCCGATGTATCTGTTTGGCTCTTTAGTCCGGTAAAACAATATAATTCCCCAACTTCAGAATTAAAAACAGAATCTGTTCCTACCGGCTGCCTGTTTTCTACTGAAGTACAAACAACAATATTATTTACTTCGATGCCCGGTTTGCTTTGTGCAAATAAACCAACCGAAAATAATAAAACCAAAGTTAAAAAAAGTGAATATTCCTTTTTCATAATTTCACCCCTAATTATTTTGATTATGAAATATAATGATTTACAATTAATCGGCAGCCCATCAGTGACTGTATAAATTTAAACCCTTAGCGTGCCGCGAAAACCCCTTGCAGCATAGTAAGATTCTGCTCCATTATGATAAACAAAGACAGTGTCGTAGCGGCGATCGCAAAAAATTGCTCCGCCAAGTTTTCTAATGCCGGCCGGCGTTTTCGCCCAGCTCGATGTTTTCAAATCGAACTCTCCAAGCTTCTGCAGTTCTCGATATTGTCCTTCCGTTAAAAGCTCAATCCCCATGGCATCTGCCATATCTATTGCACTATTACTCGGCTTATATTCTTTCCTTGATTCCAATGCTTCACGATCGTAACAGAGACTTCTTCGGCCTTTAGGGCTTTCTGCAGAACAATCATAAAAAATATATTCACCGGTTTTTTTATCAAAACCAGCAACATCAGGTTCTCCTCCGGTTTTTTCCATTTCATTAAGCGACCAAAGTCTTTCATTATTCGCTTCCAGCTTAGTCTGTACTTTAGCCCATTCAAGTCCTTTATGACGCTTTTTATTTTTCTCGAAACGTGCTTTCAATATTTGGAGCAGCACTTTTTGTTGATCTCCTGATAATTCTTTTTTATTGCTTTTCATTTTGTTATCTATATTTATCTGTGAATAAATGTGTCAAGCGAGTAATCGTTTGAATGAATTTTTTTAATTAACTGAAATAAATTTTCAAACCGCAACCTGAAATATTAAAATACTTTAATTCAAATTAATCATTTAATCCCTTCCCGTTTAGAATTTGCTGCATATATTTATTAATTCTTGCTTCACGAGTTTTGGATTGCTTGGCCTGAGAAAAATAAAATATGTATGCTCTTTGCCTTCCCGGGGTTAGTGATTTAAAGGCAGTTTTTAATACCGGGTTTTCATCTAATTTCTTTTTAAATTCTTCAGGGATTTTGTAATCCGAAGTTTTTTTCATTTTCACTTTCAACCCGGCTTTTTCCACTTCAACAGCTTGATAAATATAGGTTTTTAAGATGCTTTCCAACTCAACTATTTCCCTAACATCGGTGAACCGAATCTGACGCCCTGCTTGTACATTTTCCGATTGCCGGATCAGAATACTATCAGTATCCTTTAATAGCGCACCTTTAAAAAACAAAAGAGCACAGTATTCTTTAAATCCATGTATTAAAACTATGTTTTTATTCCCAAACGTGTAACATGGATGCATCCACTTAAATTCTTCGATCAGTCCGCAGTCAAGAACGATTGTTCTTAATTTTTCAAATTCTTTCCGCCACTTATTGGCTTTACTTAGAAATACATCAACTTTTGGATTCATTCTATTCATTTTATGACTCTCCGAAATAAAGTGAACCTTTTTATATTTATAATTTCATTTTTACTTTGACTAGATCGAGTTTATTAAAATTATAAAAACAATCTTTTAATTACAATTAAGGATTAATATTCAGTATAAGCTTATAATTTTAAAATGTAACCGTCTGTATAATCCGCATCATGGGTTTTCATCGCACAGTTTATAAATCCCCTTTTTATTTAACGAAAGATCGGAGATATAAATTTTATTATCTTCTCCGACTGCCTTACATTATGTTTTGTTATCCAGTACAATTGCCAATCCTATAAAAACATCGTCTAAAATCTTTTTTTTGAACCGGGCATATTTTGTTTTCTTTCCGGAGTTAAATAAAACCATTCGGAAGAACAATTCTGTTGTTATAATTTATCTTTTTATAAAGAGAATCCGCCGCGCAGTTGCAGTCTATTTATTATTTTTCTTTTCGCACTCCGGAACAAACTAATTGAAAATCGAAACATTAATCTTAAAAATGATTAGTTTTCACATTTCCCAGACAAATAATTATTTTTTAAATATCATTTCAAATAATCCTGCTCCGTGCGGTCCGATCACAATATTAAAATGATTTTTCGCACTGCCGATATCTTCCTGCTTCCATAAGTCCCGTACTTTACATGATCCTTTCAAGCCAGGAACCAAATCGAATTTAAAATCAATCATTTGCGGCTCATCTTTCAAATTAAATAAAGCGACATATCTCGCATTGGCAGCAGGATCTTTTGCAATCCATATAGCTTTGTCTGCATCTTTATAAACTTGATGATTATCAGTGCTGTGCTGATCTACCTTAATTACTTCATCGTTTTGTAATAATTTAATCACCCACTCCGGACTTGTTAATAGATCGCCTCCCATTATTAGCGGAGAACGGGCAATCGACCAGAGTGTTAAAAGAGTATAAGTTTCTTCCTTAGTAAAGTTGGACATTCTTGCGGGTGCAACCGGATGATTGTTTACTGATAAATGTCCTATCGGCAGCATATCAGCATCAGGCCAATGATTTCTTTGAATATACGGAGACCATTTATTCAATAGAATGAATGCATGTTTTAGGCTCTTCCAGCTGTCCCACATATCATCCGATATCCGCCACATATTGGCATTCTCAATAAGATTTTGAGCTTCGGACAGAGGAGCTTCTCCCGGAGATAGACTTAACACAATCGGCCTTCCGCAATGTACAATCGCCTTATGCACCATTTCTATTTCACCTTTATGATAAGGCCGTGCAATATCATCAACTTTAATAAAGTCGACACCCCAGGACGCATACAAATCAAGGAGAGAATTATAATACGCTTGCGCTCCGGGTTTTTGAGGATTAACACCATACATGTTGTTATTCCATTTACATAAATCCGCAGAAGCCGTATCTGCGATGTCACGTGCAGTGTAAGATGTTCCTTTTATAGAAGTATTATCCCAATATGCCTGCCTTGGAATACCGCGCATTACGTGAATGCCGAACTTAAGTCCTAAGCTGTGCACGTAGGCGGCAATTTTCTTAAATCCGGCTCCATCCGCGGCAGATGGAAAGCGATTTACTGCAGGCAGCAATCTTCCGTATTTATCCATTGCTAAAGTATCGATCGGCCTTCCATTCTTGTCAAGACGAATATTTTGCACTTCGTATTTTGAATCAGCTTTTTTCCACCCGCCGGGATCAGGATTAAACCATAGATAGTCGATAACCGCATACTTCCAGCCATACTTTAGCAGATTAGCCTTCATAGATTTTGCTTCAGCTTTAAACTGGGATTCGTTTATAGTACTGCCGTAAGAATCATAACTGTTCCATCCCATCGGCGGAGTCGGCGCTACATCTTTAAAAGAAGATTTAGACATACTTTGCCCGTAAAGATTACAGAACAATCCTAATAAAAGTACTGAGAATATCTTAACAAGAACGGAATTTTTCATAAAATTCAATCCTAAAGTTATCAGATAAATTTTCCCGCATCTAAAACTTTGTCATATTTTTTTGCAATTGACGGTAATTAAAAATGCTTTAATTAGTTTAACATATAATTCAAACTTCTTATTTAATTGATTATTCACTTTTAACTTACTTGTTTTCGTGAAAGAGCATAGCAGGTGAAATTACTTGTTCTTTCATGTTAGGGCCCTTAATTTTTGCATCGAGTGTCATGCCGCCGCCTGCTTGATAAAATGTAACTTTAAACGGATGAAATCCTGTCCTCAACATTACCGAACCGGAACGTTCTTGCGCGGCATGATCGCCGTCATTACTAATCAACAACATATCGTCCACATAAAGTTTAGAACCGTCATCGGAATTAATGTAAAAAGTATAAATCCCGTCTGCAGGTATTTTGATATAACCAGTATATTCAACTGCAAAATTCTGATCCGAATTCTTTTTAGGAATTTGGATATTATCTATTAAACCTTGTCTGATCGGATGAAGCATTGAAAAGTTCGGAAGTTTGTCAAAGCTGCCTTCATAATATTTATAATTTATTCCATTTTCCGGATTACTTAATTTTACACCGGCACCGATTTCCGTCTCCAATTTTCCTTTAACTTCCAGCATTACAACAGACTTAGGCGGCATATTTACTTCCAATTTGCTGCCTGTTAATTTGAAATCCGAAAACTTTTTAGGTACAACAGAATTAGGATTTTCAAAGGTGTTTTCCGCATTCATTTTATCAGCCGTTAAAATCATAGCGGTTGCATCAGATGGTTTAAATTTCATCAGATCTACAGAAACATTTTCTTTTGAGTCCGGATCTATATTAACAAGCGACACATGTACATTCTGCGCAGAGTCGACTGAAGCAGAACAATTTACGGCTGACAGTGTATCATTATTATAAATATAATTTGCAGATTCCACTTTCGTAGGCAGCCACATTGCATTTTGATGAACTTTATAAAGATCGAAAACATAATATGTAGGTGTTAGAACTATTTTATTTCCCTTTGTAAGAATCATAGACTGAAGAACATTTACCATCTGGGCAATGTTTGCCATTCTAACACGATCGCAATGATTATTAAAAATATTTAAAGTAGATGCAGCTGCAACGGCATCCCGCATTGTATTCTGCTGGTAGAGAAATGCAGGGTTTGTCCCGGGCTCAACTTTATACCAGTTTCCCCATTCATCAACAACTAAAGCAACTCTTTTGTCGGGATCGTATTTATCCATTATGGCGGAAGTTTTTTCTATCAAATCATTCATTTGTAAGGTCCCCTTCATAATGGCAAACCAACCTTTTTCACTAAAGTCGGCTGCAGGCTTGTCGTTTTGGAATACATAGTTATGTAAAGATAATCCGTCAAAATAACTGCCGGCATCTTTCATCAGTACATCAGTCCAGTGATCATTTTCGCCGCCGGGACCAACTGCAATTTTGAATATTTTATTTTTTCCATAATTGCGGCAGAATGTTCCATATCTTCTTACTAATTCAGCGTAATATTCGGGAGTCATATTTCCGCCGCAGCCCCAGCTTTCGTTTCCAAGTCCCCAAAATTTCACACCCCATGATTTGTCCCGCCCGTTTTTCTTTCTTAAGTCGGTAATATAATCGGGCTGATCAGAATTTACATATTCAATCCATTGAGAAAGTTCCTTTACGGAACCGCTGCCTACATTCCCGGTAAAATAAGGCTCACATCCTATAAGATTACAGAACTCAAGAAACTCGGCCGTACCAAATTCATTATTATCCGTAACTCCTCCCCAGTCCGAGTTGACAGTGTGCGGTCTTTTATTTCGAGGCCCAATTCCGTCCATCCAGTGGTATCCGTCCGCAAAACAGCCGCCCGGCCATCGTAAGACAGGAACTTTTATTTTTTTTAGAGCTTCAACAACATCTTTTCTTATTCCATCTATATTGGGAATTTTTGAGTTTGTGCCGACCCAAATTCCTCCGTAAATGCAATGGCCTAGGTCTTCTGAAAATTGTCCGTATATATTTTTATCAATTTTATATTGAAGATGAGATGCATCGACAATTACTTTATCTGTGTTATTTTGGGCGTTAACACAAAAAGTCAGCCCGATAAACATTGTTAGGGTAAAAAATACTTTCTTCATACTATCCTCAAAGATTAATTTTAAAATTTAACAAGTGCCTTAATAACGCCGTCATTATAATTTGCTACAGTATGAAAAGCTTCATTTGTTTTTTCAAACGAAAACCTATGAGTAATCATAAATTCCGGCGACCATTTACCGGAGGCGCTTAAATCAATTACTTGTTGTACGCATTGATTTTGTCTGCGTACATTTTGAATTGTAATTTCCTTTCTTCTTATTTTACTAATGTTGAATGAAATTCGATCTTCTTCAGGGATGCCGACTATCAACAATGATCCGCCGGGCTTTAATAATTCGATGGCCTGATCGACTGCTTCCTGTTTGCCGCAGCATTCAAATACAGCATCAAACGAATCGGGATTTTGTTCTTTTAGTTTATCAACAATATTTTCTTTTAACGGATTTAATCCCATTATTGCACCTGCATTTTCTGCCGATCGTAATCTATAATCCAATTTATCGGTAACATAAATTTCTCTATACCCCATTGTTTGGAGTGAAAGAAACACACTCAAGCCAATAGGTCCTACTCCCAGAATTGCAACAGAATTTATTGTTTCAAAATTTTTTAAAAATTGAGCGGCATAATAGCCGATAGATAACGGCTCTATTAAAGCAGCATCCTCGCCATTTAGATTTTCAGGCACTAAATAACAATTTTTTTCGGGCATAACTATAAATTCCGAAAGACAGCCTTCGATCTGACCAGGACAGCCTAGAAACTTTTGATTTGTACATGTATGTTCCCTTCCGGATAAACATTGCGAACATTTTCCGCACGAGATTGCCGGATCTATTGCTACCAGATCACCCGGCTTTAGTTTGGAAACACTCTTTCCTACTTTTTCAACACGTGCAGAACCTTCGTGACCTATTGTAAAAGGAAATTCAATTATCTGATCCCCGATTCTTCCTTCATTATAATAATGCATGTCCGAACCGCAAACTCCGACTGTATCCATCCTTAATAATACATCGTTATCACTTACAATCTCAGGTGCAGGACTTTCAATCACTTCAAACTTTTTAATTCCTGCTAAAACTACTTTCTTCATGTTGTCGAATTATCGTTTTTCAAAATATTCTCTTATATCTATTTCCATCATTCCCGCTTTGGATGCAGCTTCCAATCCGGCATCGCCGTCTTCAAGAACCAAACAATTCTCCGGCTTAATCTTCATCATATTTGCTGCAGCTATAAAAACTTCCGGTGAAGGTTTGGGCTTAAAAGGATCATCGGCAGTTAAGATATGATTAAATAAATGAAATATTTTTAGCACATTTAATTCCGCGTGAACTATATTTTTTACACTGCCTGAGACAACCGCCAACGGGATTTTTTTATAATAATATTCTGCTATTTCAACAATCGATTTAATCGGTTTCACGGAATCAATATTATTCATAAAATATTTGTGCTTTGCAATTACAATTTTTTCTTTATTAATTGATCTTCCGTGTTTTGAATTATAGACATCAATTATTTCCGTTTCTTTCATTCCCTTAAGAGAATAGAGTAATTCTCTGTCGTAATACTCTCCGAATTCGTTGAATGCATTTTCCCATGCCTTCATATGAAGAGGCATTGAATCAACCAAAGTACCGTCGCAGTCAAAGATTAATGATTTTATTTCCGAATTGTAACTACTAATATTATTTTTTATTTGATCAAAAATATACTTGTCGGTTGATATCATCTTTCTACATATTTTTATTCATCTTCTCCGAGGATGTAAAATAGATTTGATAATTAATTATCTAACAATAATAAAACATCTACGGTGTTTTATTATAATTTGACCTCAAGAGTATCACCAAATTTTTATAATTACAATCTTCCGTTTTTCCGATATTTATATATCAAATTTTTAGGAATATATTACTTTAAAGAATAGTATCCTTCATTCCATCTTAGTTCTTTTTTGAACTCGGATAATTTAGTTGAATCATCAATAAGTAAGTATTCCAATCCGGTCATTTCGGAAAAGTCTTCCAGGTATTCGGAAGTAACAGCCTGACTAAAGACTGTATGATGTGCTCCGCCGGCTAAAATCCATGCAGAAGCAGCAATTTCCAAATTTGGTTTCGGTACCCAAACTACTCTTGCTACCGGCAGTTTTGGAAGAGGTGCATCAGGTTTAACCGCAGAAACTTCATTAACAATCATTCGGAACCTGTTTCCCAAATCAATTACGGACACATTTAATGCCGGTCCGGCAGGGACATTAAAGATTAGCCTTGCAGGATCAGCTTTACCTCCAATGGAAAGCGGCATTACGTCAAGCACCGGCTTTCCTTCCGCAATGGTCTCACAAACTTCAAGCATATGTGCGCCGAGTACTTTATTATTGGAAGGTTCAAGATGATATGTATAATCTTCCATGAAAGAAGTACCGCCTTTTAGTCCAGATGACATAACTTTAACTGCTCTAAGGAGAGCGGCGGTTTTCCAATCGCCTTCGGCACCGAATCCATAACCATCAGCCATTAATCTTTGAACAGCTAAACCCGGCAATTGCTTAAGTCCATGAAGATTTTCAAATGTTGTTGTAAATCCTTTAAAGTCTCCTGCTTCTAAAAAGTTTCTCATTCCTAATTCTATTCTTGCCGCCTCACGCACTGCATCGTGTTTCTCTCCGCCTTTTCTCAATTCTTTGCCTATAGAATATTTGTCCTCATATTCTTTTATCAACTTATCCAGTTCCGAATCGGAAACTTTATTTATATAGGCAGTAAGATCAGAAATGCCGTAGCCGTTAACGGAATATCCGAACTGAATTTGTGCTTCAACTTTATCGCCTTCTGTTACCGCAACTTCTCTCATATTATCCCCGAAGCGCGCAATTTTTCCGCCTTGGGCATCAAGCCTTGCAGAAGCAGCTCTCATCCAGACCGCAAGTTTTTCCTGAACCGCTTTATCCTGCCAATGACCGACAATCACTTTGCGGGTTTTATTCATCCTTGTACAAATAAAACCGAATTCACGTCCTCCATGAGCCGATTGATTTAGATTCATGAAATCCATATCTATTTTGTTCCATGGAATATCGCGGTTAAACTGCGTATGCAGATGTACGAAAGGCTTCTGTAATACTTTTAAACCGCCGATCCACATTTTTGCAGGAGAGAAAGTATGCATCCAGGTTATTAATCCGATGCAATTTTCATTATTGTTTGCCTCCAGACAAAGTTGATAGATTGATTCCGGTGTAGTTAACAATGGCTTATAAACTATTTTTACAGGTATTTCTTTTGATTGTGATAACCCCTTTACTATTTCCTGCGAATGTTCGGCTACTTGTTTTAAGGTTTGTTCACCATACAGATGTTGACTTCCCGTTACAAACCAAACTTCATATTTTTTTAAATCGACCATTCCTATTCCTCCTTATGCAAAATTTAGATTTAATTCTTTAGCTGTCCGTAATATGCATCCGGACCATGTTTTCTCTTATAATGTTTATTCAAGATATAATCAGGCAATTTTGAAATCTTCGGATTGAGCAGCAAACCGTTAAGTGCCATCTTTGCAACACGCTCCAGCACCAAATTATTTTTTACTGAGTCTTCCGGGTTTTTTCCCCATGTAAACGGCGCATGTCCTGCAACTAGGATCCCGGGAACTGCTTGATAATCCAGGTTCATAAATCGTTCGATGATGACTTTACCGGTATACAGTTCGTAATTTTCGTTAACTTCAGTTTCCGTTAAAAAGCGGGTAACCGGGATGGGGCCGTTAAAATGGTCTGCATGAGTCGTCCCGAAACAAGGAATCTCAATACATGCTTGCGCAAATGAAGTAGCATTCTCACTATGACTATGTGTTATTCCGCCTATCTCCTTGAATGCTTTGTAAAGTTCAATATGCGTAGGCAGATCGGAAGACGGGCGCATTTTTCCTTCAACTATCTTTCCATCAAGGTCAACAACAACCATATCTTCGGCCTTCATCAATCCGTAATCTACACCGCTTGGTTTAATAACAACAAGCCCTTTGCTGCGGTCAATGCCGCTTACATTTCCCCACGTCAAAGTAACCAATCCATAATCAACTAAAGATTGATTAGCTTTTAAAACTTCATCTTTTAACTCTTCTAACATTACTTCTCCTTGCGAACCTTGTCTCTGATTTCTAATAGATCTTTCATAACGTTATACATATTTCCGGTCCAGCTTTTTGTACCGAAACCGTCATGAAGCTGGCGGTAAATTGCATATAATTTTTTATAAACTTCATGATTTTCTTTAATCGGATTATATGTTTTGCTTATTCCGGTCATTGCGGCCTGTGCTTGATCGATAGTTTCGTATCCGCTTGCATCTTTGCCGGCAGAAACAGCACCAAAGATTGCAGCGCCGAGCGCCGGCGTCTGTTCGCTCTTTGAAATTTTCATCGGTCTGCCGGTAACATCTGCGTAAATCTGCATAAGCAAAGAATTTTTTACCGCAAGCCCGCCGCAGTTAACAACTTCATTTATCTTAACTCCGTTCTCTTCTATGCGGTCAATAATTGCAAGCGCACCGAATGCAGTTGCTTCAACTAAAGCTCTGTAAATTTCGTGAGGCTGCGTATAAAGTGTCTGCCCCAGAAGAAGACCTGTTAATCTAACATCCACTAAAATAGTTCTGTTGCCGTTGTTCCAGTCAAGTGCTATCAAGCCTGTTTCGCCTGGCTTTAATTGGGCAGCTTCTTTTTCGAGATTAGTAAATTTTTCATTTTGATTCTTACCATACTGTTCGGGAACAAGATTGTTGACAAACCATAGAAATATATCACCGACAGCTGACTGTCCTGCTTCAATTCCAAAGAAACCCCCTTTAACAGATCCGTCAACAATTCCGCAAACTCCGGGAATATCTGCAAGCTTATTATTGTTCGGCTGAATCATTACATCGCAGGTGCTTGTTCCTAAAATTTTAACAAGCGTTCCCTGTTTTACTCCGGCTCCGACGGCTCCCATGTGTGCATCGAATGCGCCAACTGCTACTGAGACTTTTGTTGATAATCCAAGTTTGCTTGCCCATTCGGATGAAATATATCCGATCAGTTCATCGGCAGGATAGGCTGAATTGGTAATTTTGTTTCTTAATTCCCCTAATCCGGGAGAAAGTTTATCTAAAAATTCCGAATCCGGGTAACCGTCCCATTGAGCATTAAACATTGCTTTATGTCCGGCTGCGCAAATACTTTTTTTAATATGATTGGGATTAGTATCACCTACAAGAACTGCCGGAATCCAGTCACAGATTTCATAAAAGGTGTATGCAGCTTTAAATACTTCGGGATTTTCTTTTTGACAATGCCAAATTTTACTCCAATACCATTCAGAAGAATAAACTCCGCCGATCTTAGCAAGGTATTGCGGACGAATTTCCGATGCGAGCTTAGTTATTGCCTGTGCTTCTTCGTGAGATGTGTGGTCTTTCCAAAGCCAAACCATTGCCGCAGGTTCATTCTTAAATTTTTCTTGAAAACAAAGCGGCGCACCTTTCGCATCTACCGGCATCGGGCTGCTGCCTGTTGTATCGATGCCTATGCCGATTACATTTCCTTCCGAGAAATTTGAATCGGCTGCTTTAGCTTTTTTTATCGCTTCTTTAACGGTAACTTCAATACCTTGAATATAATCCTGCGGATTCTGTCTCGCTAGATTCGGATTTGAAGAATCGATTATTACTCCTGCTTCGCCGGAAGGATAATTAAAAACATGGCTTGCCAATTCATTGCCGTTCGAAATGTCAACAATCAATGAACGGCATGAGTTGGTTCCGAAATCTAATCCAATAGCATATTTACTCATTATAAAATTTCCCTAAAAATAGTGAACAAATCATTTGGATTACAAAAGATGATATAGGAATGAAGCTACACGCTAATAAGGTTAGTTCTTATAACCATGTAACTTTATTCCCCTATACAAAATAATTTAACTATGAACAGAAAATTTGTAGATTGTTGTCTGCTTATAAACTTCTCCGGGTTTTAAAACTGTTGATGGAAAACTTTGCTCATTGGGTGAATTGGGAAAATGCTGGGCTTCAAAACAAAGTCCGCATCTGCGATGATAAGCAATTCCGCCTTTTCCTTTAACTGTGCCGTTTAGAAAATTCCCCGAGTAAAATTGAATTCCGGGTTGATCTGTAAACACCTCCATATATCTTCCGGAAACACGATCAAACACACTTGCTGCTTTCCGAACAGAACCAGTGTAGTCATTTAACACCCAATTAAAATCATAACCTCCGGCAAACTTTAGCTGTTCATTCTCATCTTCAATATGATGTCCGACTTCCAAAGGCTTTCTAAAATCAAAAGGAGTATTCTCAACGCTTGCTAATTCTCCGGTGGGAATTAGATTTTCATTTACCGGTGTGTACTTATCAGCGTTAATCATAACAACTTGATCCAGTATTGTATTCTGCGGATTGCCGGTTAGATTAAAGTACGAATGATGTGTCGGATTCAGGATTGTTTCTTTATCGGTACTTGCTTCATAATCTATTCTTAATTCGTTCTCATCGGTTAATGTGTAAATAACAGATAAAGTAAGATTGCCGGGATATCCTTCTTCCATATCCTTGCTTTGATAAACCAGCTTTACTGCTTCACCAAGATCATTACTTATCTTTTCAGCATTCCAGACCTTTTTACTAAAGCCGTTAACACCGCCGTGAAGATGATTTGTTCCATCGTTGATAGTAACCTGGTATAATTTTCCGCCGAGAGTAAATTTTCCCTCATCAATCCTGTTGCCGTATCTTCCAACGATAACACCTAGATAAGGATCGTTTTTATTTATATATTCTTCAGGCGAATCGAATCCGAGAACTACATCTCCAAGTTTACCGTTTTTATCCGGAACTACTAAAGACTGAACTGCCGCACCGGCATCGGTTATGTCTGCCTTTATGCCGCCGGAATTTTTTATACTTAATATTTTCAAATATAACCTTTCATATTAATTATTCATTTTTTCTAAAATAACTTTTGGAATTTTAGAATTATTGAATATCGGATATAAACCAATATCCATGCACTCCATTGTTCAAAGAAAAATAAGTTTATTTAGATAAAATTATTAATTATTTGTTCGTAAAGTTCTTGCTTGCCGCTGATCTGTTTCGGCTCGTTGCTTTTGGCTGCAATGTTTCTTAAGTCTTCAAGTTTCAGTTCGCCTTTTTCAAAGCGGGCGCCTTCACCGCTGTCGAAAGATGCATAACGGTTTTGTCTCAGCTTTTTATAATCGGATTCTTTAAGAATCTTTTCTGCAGTTATAAGTGCTCTTGCAAAAACATCCATACCTGTAATGTGAGCAATAAATAAATCTTCAAAGTCCGTTGAGTTTCTTCTAACCTTTGCATCAAAGTTGACACCACCTTTAACAAAACCTCCGGCTTCAGCAATTACCAGCATTGCTTCGACGAGTTCGTAAAGATTTACAGGAAACTGGTCGGTATCCCAGCCGTTTTGATAATCACCTCTGTTTGCATCCATGCTGCCGAAAAGTCCTGCATCAACCGCGCATTGAATTTCATGCTGGAAAGTATGACCTGCAAGAGTTGCATGGTTTACTTCGATATTTAATTTAAAATCTTTATCCAATCCGTAATGTCTCAAGAACCCGATCACGGTTTCAACGTCAAAATCATACTGATGCTTGGTTGGCTCCATAGGCTTAGGTTCAATTAGGAAAACACCTTTGAACCCTTGGGTTCTTGCATAATCTTTTGCTTTGGTAAGAAGCATTGCAAGATGATCTTTTTCGCGTTTCATATTTGTATTGAGCAAAGACATATAACCTTCGCGGCCGCCCCAGAAAACGTAGTTTTCACCGCCTAGTTCAATAGTTGCATCAAGAGCTCGCTTAATCTGCGAAGCGGCAAAAGCAACAACATTAAAATTGGGATTGGTTCCGGCACCGTTCATATAGCGGGGATTTGAAAACACATTTGCTGTTCCCCAAAGTAATTTTACGCCGGAAGCTTTCTGTTTTTCTTTAGCGTATTCAACCATTGTCTGCATGCGCTTATCGGATTCTTCCACCGAATTACCTTCTTCAACAACATCAAAATCATGGAAGCAGTAAAATGGAATTCCCATTTTTGTTGTAAATTCGAATGCAGCATCCATCTTTGCCTTGGCGCGCGAGATTTCATCCTTCTCATCTTTCCACGGTAAATATCGTGTTCCCGGACCAAACGGGTCTCCGCCTTCGTTGCAGAAGCTATGCCAGTAAGCAACTGCAAACCTGAAGTATTCTTTCATCGTTTTTCCGAAAACGACTTTATTTTCGTCATACCACTTAAAAGCTAACGGATTGCGTGAATCCTTACCTTCATATTTTATTTTACCGATGCCTTTAAAAAATTCTTTGTTACCTATTAAATATTCCATTTTTTACTTCCTTATTTTGATTTTTATTTTAAAAATGAATTCAACTTACCTAACCAACGTTCGTAAGCATCCGTACTTTGCTTCAATTCCTTTTTCTCAGGTAAAATTTCATTAACCTTGTTTAGAGAACCGAACGCATCTTTGAATGATTTATAATATCCCGCGCCGACAGCGGCTCCCCGTGCAGCGCCCTGGGCACCATCGGTGTTAAATAATTCGATTGATGCACCGGTTATGTTTGCCAATGTCTTAGAGAACACCGGACTTAAAAACATATTTGCTTTACCGGCGCGTATAATTTTGATATCCAGTCCCATTTCAGCCATAATATCAATGCCATATTTTAATGAGAATGCAATTCCCTCTTGAGCAGCGCGAATGAGATGTGCTTTGGAGTGCCGGTTAAAATCCAAATCCAAAACCTGGCAGCCGATTATCTTATCTTGAAAGATTCGTTCCGCACCATTACCGAAAGGCAAAACCGAAACCCCATCCGAACCGATGTTTATGTTTTCGGCTATAGAATTCATTTCATCATAGCTAAAATTTATTCCGATATTTTTTCGCAGCCAAGAATTTAATATTCCGGTTCCGTTTACGCAGAGAAGAACGCCAAGACGTTCCTGCTTATCAGTATAATTAACATGAATGAAAGGATTCACACGTGATTTTGAATCGTAGCTTGCTTTGTCAATAATTCCGTAAACAACGCCTGATGTTCCGGCAGTTGCAGCAATCTCTCCGGGATTAAGCACATTTAACGAGAATGCATTGTTCGGCTGATCTCCGGCGCGATATGAAACTGCTGTCCCCTCTTTTAAGCCGAGTTCCGATGCAGCTTGTTTGGTAAGCCGGCCGTGTACTTCAAAAGTCGGTTTTGCATCGGGGAAAATTTTCTCATCAAATTCAAAATAATCAAGAACATCTTTTGAAATTTTTCTTTTCTTAAAGTCCCAGAAAATTCCTTCGGATAAACCAGAATATGTTGTAGTAATTTCACCGGTCAATTTCATGGCAATGAAATCACCGGGAAGCATAAACTTATAAATTTTCTTAAACTTTGCGGGTTCATTTTCCTTCACCCATCTTAGCTTAGATGCAGTAAAGTTTCCCGGCGAGTTAAGCATATTCTTAAGGCATTTTTCATTTCCGATTTTTTTAAAAGCCTTATTGCCTATGTCAACTGCACGGCTGTCGCACCAAATAATGGATGGCCTAATTACATTTTTATTGTTGTCGACAAGAACAAGCCCGTGCATTTGATAAGAAATTCCTATGCTTTCGATTGCAGCGCCGTCGATTCTATTTTCTTTCAGAATTTCTTTTGTAAGTATTTTAATATAATCCCACCATGTTTCGGGATTTTGTTCGGCCCAACCCGGTTTCGGCGAATCAATTTTCATTTCTTCTTTTGGATAAAACTGATTCGCTAATAGTTTACCGGTTTCTATTTCTATAATAGCAGCTTTAATTGATGAGCTGCCGACGTCATAACCTAAGCTTAACACTTAATTCTCCGAATTTACTTTTTAGTAGTGAATTTATAAATAGTAGTCTGATGATAAACCTGTCCGGGTTTCAGAATAACAGACGGCCATTGAGGTTCATGCGGTGAATCGGGAAAGTGCTGAGCTTCCAGGCATAGGCCTGCATGCTGTTGATATGCAATTCCACCTTTACCAATCTGGGTACCATTTAAAAAATTACCCGAATAAAATTGAATACCCGGCTGATTTGTGAATACCTCCATGTATCTTCCGCTGGAAGGATCATAAACATCCGCAACTTGACGAACTTTCCCGTTATAGTTGTCTAATACAAAATTGAAATCATAACCGCCGGCTAGTTTAAGCTGTTTGAAGTTATCATTTATCCTTTTCCCAATAGTTGTAAGTTTTCTGAAATCAAGTGGGGTTCCTGCAACTTTTTCAATTTTGCCTGTCGGGATAAGCTGATCATTAATCGGAGTAAAGGAATTCGCATCTATTTTTAGTTTACAGTTGAGAATTGTATTATGCGGATCGCCTGTCAGATTGAAATAAGAATGATGCGATAGATTTATAACTGTTTCTTTATTTGTCGTAGCTTCATATTGGATTTTTAATTCGTTATTGTTAGTAAGAGTGTACGTAACATGGACGGTCATCTTTCCGGGATAACCCTGGTCGCCATTCGGACTGATTAAAGTAAGTTCCAAGGCCGGACCTTCTTTGGTATTAAGAGGTTTTCCTTCCCACACGACTTCGCTGAATCCAAGCTTACCGCCATGAAGTTCATTACCTCTTTCATTTGCAGAGAGCTTGTATGTCTTTCCGTTTAATGTAATCTCGGCTCCGCCGATTCTATTGGCGTACCGTCCGACTATTGAACCGAAATAATCAGTGCTGTTTACATAGCTCTTTAGATTGTCGTAACCGAGGACAATGTCTGCGTATTTCCCGTTGCGGTCCGGCATAGTAAGCGAAACAACTCTGGCACCGTATGTAATAACTTTCAATTCAGCGCCTAGCTTGTTGTGCAGTGTGAACTCGTAAACTTTTTTACCATCCTTCATTGTCCCGAATAATGATTTTTGAATAGTCGACTTTTCCATTTTACCTGACTGAGCAAAAATCATTAAGAATGAGAATGCAAAGACAGTTAATGTAAGCAATAACTTTTTCATTTTATTCCTCCAAAAATTTGGTTTGAAAATCCGAAGTAAATTATAATTGTTATCCTTTCCCGGGTTTAAATTTAAATATATATACTAAGCCGAGAATCACTAGCAATGCGCCCCACCAAATGTCGGAGTGAAGCTGATGAAGTACAACATCGGCGCCAAATGACGGGTTGAACAATCCATAAATTCCGGCTCCAAAAACTATGATACCGTAAATTAATAATATCAAACCGATGAAAAACCAAATTGAAATTCTTCCTACTTCTGACATGTCTACCTCCTACCAGAAAATTATATTTAGTATTATAAAAACTACTAAGACTACTCCGGCCCAAAATATTGGACGTTTAGTCAGCGGTAAATCCCCTTCGGATGGAAGCACTGTGCAGCTCCGAACCAGGCCGTTAAGCTCTGCTTCCGCTTTCGGTTTTGTTAAGTAGCTGACAATTACGGTAACGCCAACGCATATTAACCATGACCAAAGCGCTCTATACATATCCGCTGCCATAGTTTTAGCATCGGCAGAAAGTGCAAAAACTTTCAGCATAGCAGGATCAAATTTAACCGCTAAGTACATCCCCACGGATGAAACAATGCCGGACAGCAGTCCCCAGAAACCGCCAGCGGCTGTTGCCCTCTTCCAAAGCATACCAAGGACAACCGTACCAAATAGCGGTGCGATAAAGAAACTGAACAACGCTTGAACATAATCCATAATACTTGCAAAATCTTGAACGAGATATGCAGTACCGATGCTAACGATTACGCCGAGAAAGGTAGTCCATCGTCCCATTTTTACATAATAAGCATCTTCTCTTTCCGTGCCTTTTAGCTTAAGATGAATAGGCTTATAAATATCATACGTCCATACTGTTGCAAATGCACTTACGTTGCCTGCCATTCCGGACATAAAACCGGCAATCAGTGCAGTAATTCCAAGTCCAAGCAGCCCCGGACTTAAATATCGTGCAAGCATCAAAGGAAGGACTTCATTATAACTTTGAGCGCCGGTTGCAACAGCTTCCTGCTGGCTAACCAGATGCGGCAATACTGCTAATCCCAACAAACCCGGAAGAATAACTATAATCGGAACAAACATCTTAAAACCTGCGCCGATAATCGGAGCCATTTTTGCAGAGCGCAAATCTTTTGCAGCAAGAAGCCTTTGAACTACAAGAAAGTCTGTCGTCCAGTATCCGAATGAAATAATTGCACCAAGACCAAAGACAATTCCGATCCAGTTTATTCCCATCGGATTATCTTTGAAGGATCCCAGCGTACTCCATAAATGTATATAATCTCCATGAGGAAAATTTTGATGAATTCTTGCAATCAAGCCTCCCCAGCCGCCAACTTCGATTAAGCCTAGAATCGGAACTAAAAGTGCACCAAGCCATATTAGCACAAATTGAAGTACTTCATTAAAGATTGCCGAAAGCAGTCCGCCGAGGACAACATAGACCATAACGGTAATTGAAGAAACCCAGATACTGAAATTAATATCCCAGCCGAGTACGACTTTCATTACCAGGGCCATGGCGTACATATTTATACCGCTCATAAGTACGGTCATAAAGCCGAATGTAACTGCAGACAGCATACTGGAGCTTTCACCAAAACGAAGCTTCAAATATCCGGGGACCGAATGCGTTTTTGATATATAATAGAATGGCATCATTATAATTGCAAGGAAAAGCATTGCCGGTATAGCACCTATCCAATACCAGTGAGTTGCAAGAATACCGTATTGATAAGCCGAAGCTGCCCATCCCATCAGTTCTAGTGAACCGAGATTTGCCGCTATAAAAGAAAGACCGGCAATCCAGGCAGTCATTTTTCTTCCAGCCAGAAAGAAATCGTCGCCGGTTTTAGTATACTTCAATAAGTAGTATCCAATTCCCAGGACAAAAATGAAATATATTGCTATAATTACCGAATCAATCCAGTTTAGAGAAACAAGACTGGAAGTGCTTGCTAATATTGGTGTAAAACCAAAGAATGTACCGTTTATCATAAATTTTCCCTTTAAAAAATTCTTAAATTGAAATAGTTAAATAGTTGTACATTTTTATAGGTTATTAAAATTATAGTTATTTAATTATAGTTAAACTTTTCACCCTGAGAAATATTTTCTACTATTGTTTAACAAACTCTTTTTAAAAGAACAGGATTTTCTATTTAAATTACCTGTACTCATAATTATAAGCAACTGTTTCCGAATCATGGAATAATAGATTTTCTTTCGTTATAATTTCTATCGGAATAGTGATCTCTTTACTTACCTTTTCTCCAACCACTAATTTTCTATAAAGAGAATAAATTCCGGCATATCCCTGTTGTTCGGGATTTTGTGAAATTAAAAAGTCTATTATATCTTTTTTCATATATTCTATATTGTCGGGTACCAGGTCGAAGCCGATTAAATATATTTTCTTATCAACATTTGTATTTTCAAGATATTGAGCTACTTCGTAAGTGTGTGAGTTTGATACGAATACTCCCTGCAAATCTTTTTCTTCATTAAGAAGCTCTTCAAAAATATTTTCTACTTCTGTTCTTGAACAATTTTCAGGTACATCCGTTTTAATAAGTTTTATATTTTTTCTACCGGACATGTAATCAGTAAATCCACGCATTCTTTCACTTATATGAATTGTATCCGGTAAAAATCTAACCATGGAAATAGTACAAGTACTTTGCACAATCATGCTCATTAATTGAGCTGCAACAATTCCTCCATGATAAGAATTTTGATGAATTGATGAAAGATAATCCGAGTTAGGCACTTCGGTATCAATTAAAACATAAGGGACGTTTTTGGGTAATTGACTGAAAAACCATTTTGTTTGTTCCATATAAATAGGAGCCAAAAGTACTCCGTTAAAATTTCCATTTAATACTTTTTGGGCTGCTTCTAAAAAAGTACTTATTAAAAATTTATCGAACAGTAAGAATTGGACATTCAACCCGAAATGCCGGAGATTAGCACATGCTTTATCAATTCCAATTTTAGGCAGGCTCCAATATCCGCCGTCTTGTTCTAGGTAAGGTATAATTACAGCAATATTGAAAGATGGATCGAGAGCGAGATTTCGCGCAAACAAATTCGGTTTATAATTTAAATCCTGGATAATTTTTTCTATTTTTTCTCTTGTAACTGGTTTTACTTTACCGCGATTATTAATAACGCGATCCACTGTTCCGGCCGATACATTAGCCAACTTAGCAATCAGTTTTATAGTTGGTTTCATATTTATTAAGAATTGAATTCCTATTGTATTATCAATAAAACAAATTGAAACATTAAAGTGTGCATACACACTTTTTTAATCTTTTATTTATTTAAAATACTAATTAGTAATAAGGATACTCCGGTCAACTCAGTTCATGTTTTTTACAAAAATTATAAGGATGTGTGCGCACACATCGTTAAAATAAAGAACATACTCATTAAACGCAAGAAAAAATTTATTTTTAGCAGCAAATGTTAATTAAGATTTATGTAATGATCTGTTTTTTCAAACATAAAAGGACTTTATTTATTTGAAATACAACAAAGTATCGAAAATTTTTTATTCATATGTCACCTGCTTATATATATTAATAGAAATTAGGATAACATAAAAGTTATAATCATATCCTGTTGAATCATTAAAATATAAAACAATTATTGATTTTTTATTTTGACCAGCACAACTCCGTGAGGCGGAACTTCTGCGGTAAATTGATTTTCAAATAATCCCAAATCTTTTTGCCTCCAGAGATCTCTTACCGAACATTTTTTTCCTAATCCAAGCACTTTAAAGCCGGCAGTTATCTTAATTTTTTTTGATCCGCGATTAAATAATCCTACTGCTTCCGATCCGTCTTCAAGTTTTTTTGCCCATACTTCTGCGTCGCCTTTCCTGGAAACTCTGCTTGCCTGTATGCCAAGAGTATCCTGATCAACAGCAAGTACTTCATCGTTTGTCAGCAGTCCGAGAGTAAATTTATCCAGCTTAGTCATATCGCAGCCGATTAAAAGCGGTGCAGAGAGCAGGCACCAAAGACTTATATGAGTATATTGTTCATTTGGAGTTAATCTTGTCGGATGCAGATTTTCTCCCCATCCAACTAATCCTACAACCAGCATATCAGGATCATTCCAATGCCCGGGACCTGCATATTTTGCCAAGCTGTCCTGGCTGAAGCCAATTTGACTCATTCTGTCCCATGTATCGTTTATGTCTCCTGTGGTACGCCAGCTGTTTCCTCCGACTTTTGCACCCCATTCCCATACGTTGCCCATACCATACTGACATAAGCTGAATACGATATCGCGCTTTACCGTATTTAATGCTTTCCTCATAACTATGTATGGTTTCATTAGATCATGGATATTATTTCTATCGCCGTCATAAGAACACCAATCGTACTTCAGATAATCAACACCCCACCTGCCATATTGTTCAGCATCATTTTCTTCATGCCCAAGACTGCCTATACATCCGCCGCAGGTTAAAGGACCAGGCGAAGAATAAATTCCCATTTTCAATCCGTTAGAATGTATAAAGTCGGCCAATGCTTTCATATCCGGAAATCTTTTGTTCGGAATGATGTTGCCTTCCTTGTCTCTAGGTTTGCCGATTAGAGTAGAATCATCTGATCCGGGTTTTGTTTCCCAGTAATCGTCTATGTTAATATAGCTCCAGCCGTGGTTTACGAGTCCGCTTTTTATCATTGCTTCTGCAGCGGAATGTACTTTTTTTTCACTCACCGAGCTCGCGAAGCAATTCCAGCTGTTCCAGCCCATTGGCGGTGTTAAAGCAATTTTATTTCCGCATACAATCTTAAATTTTCTTTCTGCCGAACCAAGTTTATTCTCGGCTTTAAAAGTTAATATGAATTCTCCTTTCTTTTCGATCGTGCCTGTGATAATTCCTTTTTGAGAATTAAGATGCAGTCCTTCAGGTAAATTTTCGACGGAAAATTTCATCGGTCTTACACCTGTTACAGGAATCCTGTATAAAAAAGGATTTCCCGGTCTTACACCGTATATTTGCGGACCGTTAATTTTGGGTTCGGGTGAAGGTTGGGGTGTAAGAATTACATATTCGCCCTCAATCGCTTTTTCGAATTCACTGTTTATTTTTTCAATTGCCGGAATACTTTTAGCGCCGGGTGCCTGACTTAATATTTCTGCTGCAATTTTTGGAGATATTTCCTTAACTGCATCGGAATATTTTTTTGCAATATCGGTGTAATCTCCGGGTATCCAATCTTTTAGCCATATGCCGCTTTGCTGTACCCATGTAATTTCTTTGATGTCTTCTGTTGTCGGAAAGTCTCTTTCAATTAAGCTCCACAAATATTCCTTAGGATCTCTTTTATGCAGAGAAAAATAAAAACCGAAATCACCGTTATTATTATTTACTTTAACAAATAATTTGTTGACGCCTTCTATAAGATTCAAGTCGGCGGTATCTTCATTCGGGCTGCATGCCCGATCTACATCATGACTAATTATCAGCTTTCCGTTAAGCCAGGCTTTTAGACCGTCATCGCTTCCTAAATAAGCTTTCAAGTTAGTATCACGGTCACATTTAATATTTCTTTGCAGATAAATTACACTGTTTTCAATTGGTTTAAATTTTATAACAGTCCCGTCTTCCCATCCGGATCTTTTTTCCCACTTATATTTATCGTTATCATATGTTGCATTTAAATCACTTCTATCTTCCGGAGGAAAATTTTTCTTGAACGAATCTCCCGGCTTGCATCGAAAATATCCTACGCTGTACCAGGGTTCTAAAACCAATTTAATTCTGGAATTAATTTCGTTCTGTTGTTTTATGAAAGTTTCTCTGGAGGCAATTAATGTTTGCAGCCAGGTGCTTTTCTTTTTATAGTAACCGGGATCCTGGGCAAAACAGTAAGAAGCAATAAGAAAACACACACTCAAAATTGTGAGAACTTTATTTTTCATTATAGACCTCACATGATTTAAAACATTTGAATATTCGAGAACAAATTTAACACAATTATTTTATAATAGATTTAATATTCTAAAATCGAAAATTTGGATTCTAATATATCACTATTTTATATATTTAATAGAGGATAGGATAAGATTAAAATCATTATCATCATCAGTTGAATCATTATACCATGAAACAACTAGCGATTTTCTATTTGGTAATTTTTTTTACTTTTGCCGAATATATATTTGTTCTTCTAAATATTGACGGTACCAAATTTATCTTATTAAATTAATATTTGTTTCATCAAATATAAAATTTATATAAGAGCAGATGTAATAAGATTTGAACGATAATTAATTCAAATTTTTAATTATTTATTTTCTAGTATTAAGGAAGTCTAATATCTCGGTTAATTCATTTTTAGTTAATGAACTTCCGAATGCAGGCATGTTGCCGCCGCCGTTAACAATTCTTATAGTCATTTGATAATTATTCAATCTATCTGCAACTTTTGTAAGATCAGGACCACGATGCCCGCCGTCCCCGGAAATTGAATGACAATAAATACAGCCTTTTTTAAAAAACAAACTTGCACCGGCTATAGCATTAGGCCCAACATTGCCAACCACTTGAGCAGAAAGCGGTTTAGCACCGAAGTTAGGAGACCAGGGAGATTTTACACCTTCGTACCAGAATGTTCCAACCATTGTTAAAATAAAAACTACAATCACCACAGACCAAGGCCGACGTATAGGACTGCGTTCACCTTTATTGAAAACCAACGGCAGCATAACAAGAATTAATCCAACCACAAGAGGACCGAACGCAATTACATACGATTCAATTCCCCTGGGCATTAAAGCAAACAAAGCAAATATCCAGAGTAAATACCAATCCGGTCTAGGATTAGAATTTATATTAGCGGGATTCGGCGGCGCTCCTATTTTAGGAGGACCAATAAAATAGGCAAGTGCCAAAACAACGGCAACAACCAAAAGCCCGAATGCCATATCTCTCCATGCGGCATTAGGCCAAAAAGGAACTCCTTTCTTTTGAAGCATTTCATGGTACCACTGACGGTAAGTTTTCGGTTCCACCGGTTGTCCTGCTTTGGGAGGTTCGGAAATACCGTTTCTAATTACTAAGTACAGATGAAGTCCTATAATACCAAATAAAAGCGCCGGTATAAGAAAAACATGTATAGCAAAAAACCGGCTAAGCGTTGCACCTCCCAATGTTCCTCCGGCTAGGATAAAATGAGCTACCCATGTACCGATAAACGGAATACGCCCGGCTTGCTCTGCTCCCACAATAGATGACCACACACCGTTACTGTCCCATCGAAGCAGCTGTCCGGTAAATCCCATTCCAATTGTAAGCCCGAGTAAAACAACTCCGCTTATCCAGCTCATTTCACGGGGGTATTTATATGCGGCAGAAATATAAACGCGTATCATATGAATACCGATAAGGATTATCATAGCTGATGCACCGTAATAATGAATGCCGCGGAGAAAACTGCCGAGTGGAGCTACGTTGGTTATATATTTAAGAGAACTATATGCTGTCTCAGAAGTAGGCTGATATAATAAAGATAATCCGACACCTGTAATTACCTGCAATATAAAAACAAACAGAGTTGCACTTCCAAAAATGTAAGTCCACCTTGAGTCCGGCGGTACTAAATGTTTAGCAAGCGGTCTAATAAATTCACTTATCCCTGTTCTGTCGTCTATCCAGTTCCAAATTTGTTTTAAATTATTCATTAAGCAGTACTCTTAAATTGTTGTAATAGGAATCGGGCTGGATAAAATCTCCACTTCATTATTTCTTATTCTAACAGGATACTTGCTTAACCCGTGCGGAGGCGGGCCTGCTGCATATGATCCATCTTTGTTATAAACTCCGCCATGGCAGGGGCAAAGAAAAATTTGAGCATCAGGTATCCAGCGAACGGGACAGCCGAGGTGTGCACAGTTAACTGAAAAGGCTATAAATTTATCTGCAGTATCCCTTCGCAGCCATGATGCAGTTTGAGAAGTTATTCCGGACCAGGGCAGCGGTGACGTGTTTTTAAATTTAACCAGAACAGTTGAACCGATTTCAAAACTGTCTACCTTGCCAACTGACCTCCAGTCTTTTGAAGTTTTTCTATAAATTGGTGCAACCATTGCTCCCACAATTGGAATAGCAACTAAAACTCCAAGCAGTCCGCCGAATATGGAAAATATTTTAATTATAAAACTTCTGCGTGTCTCCTCTTTCTCCATGAAGTTCATTTCACTCATTTACCATGTCTCCTATCCATCCCCAAATAGAAATTCCCATTGTAATTAAACCTACTCCAGAAATTAAAAGAGACGTTATAAAACCCCAGAATAAAAATACAACACTAAACGCAAGCATAATAGGCCAGTAAGACGAATGAGGCAGTTCTTCCGGTACTGCAGGGCTTAGTTCATATTCATCTGATAATTCATTTAAATTTATTTCATTCATTAATCAACCTCCATAATAATTACGATAGTCGTAATTTTTCTTTTACGAAATTCTTTTTTGAATAAGTTTCAGACTCGGATTTAGCATACCATTTTGTAAGCGAAATCATAATGTTTATTAAATAAACAAAACATGCCGGAATCCACATAATAAGACCGGCCATCTGTTGATCTAACCTGGAACTTATTCCCCAATTACTTTGAATCAAATTTGAAATTGCAGCATTACTTCCGGCAGCAGAAATTGATGCTGCAGGCCCAGCTGTTTGTATACCGCAGCACCAAAATACAGGTCCAGCATAATAAGGAGTATAAATAAAAGCCGGAGCAAAGGTTATCATAATACCCATAATAGTACAACCTACACAAGCAGAAAAAAGATAAAGAGCACTTTGCAGCGGATGCAGTTTATGATATTTAATAGGAGTAAAAACAGGGTAAATGAAAATTAATCCAAATATTAAAAGTGATATCATTTGGAACAGTTTCAGCCATGGCGAATCTTCCAACAAATAAAATATATCCGGAAAGTTCCATATCCACATTGAACCGACACCTAAAATCCATGCAGCTAAAGGATGAAATATTATTTTACCGATTCTATTAAAACCGGGTCTATTAAAAACCTTTTTCAAGAAACCCGGATCGGTTGAACTCAAAAGCATCGGGGGTACTATAAGCAGTATAATTATGTCCTTCACCATGTGGGCACTATACAAATAAAAATCTGCTAAATAATTTAAAGCCGAACATGTTGCAAGAATATATAAAGCCACTCCGCTTAAAAACAAAAAGCTTTTTTTATTAAAGGTTTTTCCGTTCGTAATGAAGTGAAATACAATAAGAGCAATTGCCATCATTATAGCAATAATATCTAAGTTCCAGTAAGTTGTTAAAAATTTTAAAGTTGTCATAATATTGGTCCAAGATAAATTACAGTGAACACGACGATCCATACCGCATCAACAAAATGCCAGTAAATAGAAGCAGATTCAAAAAAGCTTTCTTCTATCTTTTTGAATTTTCCCGAATAAAAAAGACCCGCCATTAAAGATAATACCACCAAGCCGATGAATACGTGTAAACCGTGAAATCCGGTAAGCGTAAAGAAAGCAGAACCGAATACATTTTGACTAATTGTCACATTCAAACTTATTAACCTGGCGTACTCGCTTCCCTGTCCGAATAGAAAAACCGCTCCAAATAAAATCGTAGTAAGCAGCCATCCAAGCATTAATTTTCTATTCCCTTTTTTGAGATTTCTTCCTGAAAGTTCTATAGATAAACTGCTTAAGATTAGGAAAAGGGTAAATATGGATGTCTTTTTATAATCCAGGTATTTGGCCGATGCGGAAAGGCTTCCTCCGGCACGGCTGTAATACACAAAAGAAATTATTAAAGCAATAAAAAAGAATGCTTCGGATCCGATAAACAGGAACATTAATATTTTATTTTTATTCATTAGCTGCTTCCGGTTTTAATTCAGGTTTCCAATCTGGGTTATCGGGATGACTTAAATCCCATAAAGGCCTTCTGCTTCTAATTAGCGGAACCTTCTCGAAATTTTTTTGCTTGGGAGGAGATGCAGAAAGCCATTCAAGTGTCCATGCATCCCATGGATTATTACCGGCTGGTTCACCATGCTTTATAGTATAAAAAATATTCCAGATTAGTACTGCAAACGATAATCCCAAAATCATTGCACCAATTGTTGATATCATATTTAACGAGCCCCAATAAGGTAAATTCGGATAAGTAAATACTCTGCGCGGCATTCCAAGAAGGCCTAATAAATGAAAGACAAAAAATGTACAGTTAAACCCGATAAAGAACAGCCAGAATTGAAGTTTGCCTAATTTTTCCGATAACAACTTGCCGGACATTTTGGGGAACCAATAATAAAATCCGGCAAAAGCTGCTGATAAGGCACCTCCGACAAAGACATAATGAATATGTGCAACGACAAAGTATGTATCCGTTAACCTCCAGTCAATCGGCACCATTGCAAATCCGACTCCGCTTAAACCGCCGATTGTAAAATCTATTAAGAATGCCATTGCAAAGAGCATTGATGTTTTAAATATGATAGAGCCTCCCCACATGGTTGCGCACCAATTAAATATTTTAACTCCAGTAGGAACCGCAATCAGCATACTTGTAGCTGCAAAGAAAGCATTAAAAGTTGTTCCGAGGCCGACAGCAAACATATGATGCGCCCAAACACCGAATGCTAAAAGAGCAATTGCAACAGTAGAAGCCGCTACAAATTCATAACCGAATATCGGCTTTCTGGAGAATACCGGGATAACTTCCGAAATCATTCCGAAAGCGGGCAAGGCTAGAATATAAACTTCGGGATGACCGAATGTCCAGAACACATGCTGCCACATTAAAGCAGATCCTCCCGTTGCAGTAGTAAAAAAATGAGCGTGCAGCACACGATCAATTAATATCATAACCAATCCTGCATTCAGCACCGGGAATGCGGCTAGTATTAAAAAGCCGTTTACAAAAATCATCCAGACAAAAAGAGGGAGTTTTGATAAAGTTAATCCTTCAGCACGCATTGTTAAAGTAGTTACAACAAAATTCAAAGCCGAACCGATCGTTCCTATTCCCATTAAAAGAATACTAATTGCCCAGTAATTTACACCGGGAGACGAACTGTAAAACTTTTCACTTAACGGTGCGTAACTGAACCAGCCTACATTAGGCGCTCCGCCTGCAAAGAAACTGAAATACAACAGTAAACCACCGAAGAAAAACATCCAGAAGCTAAATGCATTTAACCTCGGATAAGCCATATCGTTCGCTCCAATCATCAATGGAAGCAGATAGGTTGCAAAGCCGATAAGAATTGGGGTTAACACAAGGAAAATCATTGTGGTTCCGTGCATGGTAAATATCTGGTTATATGCTTGCGGTGAAAGTACGGTATTTTCAGGGCGCATTAATTGTATCCTCATCAGCATTGCTTCACCAAAACCTATTACCAGGAAAATTAATGAGGTCCATAAATACATAATACCTATTAGCTTATGGTCTACTGTTGATATCCACTGTAATAAGCCGTTTTTAGACCGAAGTTTTGGAATAGGTTCAACACTTTCCGGTATTTGAAAAGCAAAACTCATTTTAATCCTTCCAGATATGCTACGAGTTCATTCAACTGATTTTTATTAAATCTAAAGTCAGGCATATGGGCTCCTGGTTTTACTTTTTGAGGATTCGCCAACCATCTAAATAAATTTTCTCTTGTATTAGTTAATCTTCCGCTTAATATTGTTGTCCGTGATGCAATATGAGTTAAATCCGGACCTACATGTGCATTAGCAGATGTACCGGCAATTGCGTGGCAGTCTCCGCAAGTTTCTTTTTGAAAAAGCATTTGTCCCAATACTGCTGTACTGTCCTTAGGCTGGGAAGGTATCTGCTGCTGATTATTTACCCATTGATTAAACTCATAGGGAGTTTGGGCAATAACTTTTATTCTCATCCAAGCATGTTCGGCGCCGCAGAATTCCGCACAAGTGCCTAAATAAGTGCCAGCACTGTCTGCTTCTATCCAAGTGTAATTTGTTCTTCCCGGTATAGCATCAATTTTCCTTCCTAAATCCGGCACCCACCAGTCGTGTATTACATCTGCGGATTTAACGGCCATCAATAATTTTTTACCAACGGGAATATGTAATTCGTTTGCCGTAATTATTTTATATTCGGGATATCTCATATCCCACCACCATTGATGTGCAATTATTATTATATCCGGTTTCGGATATTCCCCAACCGGAGTGTTTATTTCTATCATCGCTTTTAAAGTAAGTATGAAAAAAAATACCAAAATTAAAAAAGGAATAACGGTCCACGTTATTTCCAGTTTTTTATTTCCGAATATTTGCGGCGGTTCCTCAGGTCGTTTTTTAGCTCTAAAACGAATTGCACCTACAATTACTAATCCCGCAACTAAAGCAACTATAACACCTGCAAGTATTAGGAACTTTAAAAAAAGGTTGTTTATTTCATAAGCTTCAGGAGAATATGAAGCAAATAACTGTGTAAAAAATTGAGAGATAGCGTTGAACAACTTTAATATGACCCAGTATTGTATAATTGAATTTTTCTAAAGTAACTTTTTATTATTTACTTCTCTGTGATCTAAGTACTTTTTTGAATTATCTGTGATCAGGATAAATTTTATTTTTATTTAGAACTTGATTTGAGCAATAAAGAAATGAATAAAGGCTGCGCTAGATTTAAAATATTGAACTGATTATATAATTAATATTGTTCACGATTAAAATTTTTTAAGTGATTGCAATAATTATCTTCTTACTATTGCAGAGTAAATGTTTGCACTTCTAAATCTTGAATGCATCTCATTTATCTTATTAATCGAAATGTAATCCATCGTTCTAAAAAAATTTCGAAGTGATTTATAGCTGATAGGATACGGCACCCAAGGATTTGATGTATCCATATCATATTCGACAATTAAAAACCAGCCGCTTGATTTTAAATTGTTTTTGACATTGTTAATAAAAGAATTTTTATCCTTTACATAATGAAGTGAATTAGCCATAAGAATGCCGTCAAGATTTTCAGGAAGTTTAATCCGGCTAAAATCTCCATAAATTTTATTGATCTCTACATTAGCGATTGCATCCGGAATCTTATTTAGTTGAGATTTATTTTTATCGACAGCAAAAATTTTACTATCACTTGGAAGCAGATTTGCAAGAGCATTTGTAAACATGCCGGAGCCGCAGCCTAAGTCAGCCCACACTTCCGGTTGAGTATTTGATATAGAATCGTTTTTAATTAAATCAATTGCTTCATTCAATAACATGGGAAATTCTATAATGCTTCAATTCATTATACTTTTAAATCTGCAGTTGCAAGAAATTTTGGAGGTTTACGAACTTTAGAAGCTTGTTCATATCCATAAGCTATTTTAATAAGAACAGACTCGCTCCATGCTCTTCCATAAAATGAAATTCCAACCGGCATACCGAATACAAATCCGGCAGGGACAGTAATGTGAGGATAACCTGCCACAGCAGCCAGTTGTGAACTTCCTCCAAGAAAATGATCACCGTCTATCAAATCAGTCATCCATCCAGGACTGTCTGTCGGGGAAACGAGTGCATCCAATTTATGCTTATCCATAGCAGCATCAATCCCCTCTTCCCTGCTGAGACGATGATTTGTAGTTAAAGATTCAATATAAGCTTTATCAGTCAGAGGTCCTTTTGCTTCACCTTCCAAAAACAACTCCTGTCCGAAATAAGGCATCTCTTCTTTAGCATGGCTTTTATTAAATTCAATTAAATCTTTTAAAGTATGCATTTTAGTCTGCGGGCCGCGATGTTCAAGATATTTTTTCATATCTGCTTTAAGTTCGTACAATAAAACCGTATTCTCATTACTGTCCAATTTCCCGATCGCGTCTATTTCCACGGGATCAATAAGTATAGCACCGTTCTTTTTTAATACTTCAAGAGCTTTATTCATCAATTCATCAACTTGAGGCAAAAAGCCAAAATAATTTCGAACAACTCCAATCCTTGCACCTTTAAGTCCGTTCGGATCGAGAAATTTTGTGTAATCTTTATATGCTTTTCTTCCACTGGCTTTTGTCGCATCATCTTCAGGATCAACTCCCTGCATAGCACCAAGCAAAATCGCGGCATCTTCAACAGTTCTAGTCATTGGACCGGCAGTATCCTGCGAATGTGAAATAGGAATTATACCTGCACGACTCACTAAACCAACAGTTGGTTTTATTCCTACAATGCCATTTATTGATGAAGGACTTACAACAGATCCGTCTGTCTCGGTTCCAATAGCAATTGCACAAAGATTAGCCGCTGCTGCCGCGCCGGAACCGGAACTTGAGCCTGAACAATTTCTATCTAGAGCGTAAGGATTTTTTGTCAACCCGCCGCGTCCGCTCCAGCCGCTTGTAGAATGTGTAGAACGCATGTTGGCCCATTCACTCAAATTTGTTTTGCCGAGAATTAGTGCACCTGCTTCGCGAAGCTGCTTTGCAACAAAAGAATCCTTAATTGGTTTTGAACCAAGCAGTGCAAGAGAACCGGCTGTTGTTTCCATACCATCTGCCGTATCAATATTATCTTTTATTAGTACCGGTATACCGTGTAACGGCCCCCTGGCTCCTTTTTCTTTTAATTCTTTATCAAGAGCATCTGCAATTTTTAACGCATCAGGATTTATTTCAAGTAGGCTATTAACTCCCGGTCCGCTCTTATCAATTTTTTTAATCCTGGAAATATATTCTTCAGCAACGGAGCGAATTGTAAATTTCCCGGATTTAAATCCTTCTCTTAATTTATTCACCGTAATTTCATCAAGTTCGGAAGGCTGGAAGGTAAAATTACTATTTAATAATGCAGATGCTTTTTCTCCAAATGTCATTTTAGGAAACCAGGCGGCGGCAATTCCACCAAGCACACTAGTTTTCAAAAATTTTCTTCGGCCATCGCTTGATGCAGATTTTTTATTAATGCGCATAATGTTACCTCCACATTAAAATTGAAAGATTTATCGGGATGAAGTCATTGAAAAACAATCATAATAGATTTAGGGTTAGTTAGTATTCTTACCTAACGCTTTTGAAGATTGTAACTTAGAAAATAAAAAATTTAATCTCAAACTTTATTTGGAAGATTTATTATCTAAAATTCAAATGGCAAATATCACATTAGATATAATTATCTCAACTTATTTTGTCATGAAAAAAGGAAAACTGTATGAATAATATTTCATTAGGCAAAATATTTTTAGAAGAATTTAAAGCTGAAATCCCGGCCTCCCGTAAATGCCTTGAAAGGATTCCTGAAAAATTATTTACCTGGAAACCTCACGAAAAATCTATGAATATGGGATATCTTGCACTGCTAGTAGCCGCGATGCCTAATTGGATTACCCTTTCTATTGAGAATAAAGTAATTGATTTTGCCACGTACAAACCATTCCAGCCAAAAGATACTGCCGAATTGGTAAAATATTTTGATGAAAATATAGCCGGTGCCAAAAAAGTCTTAACAGATGTAAAAGATGAAGAAATGTTGGAAATGTTTTATTTAAAAAACAAAGGTGAAACACTTTATAGTTTGCCAATAAATAAGATCATCAGTTCAACTATTAATCATTGGGTTCATCACCGGGGACAATTGACTGTATACATGCGTCTTAATAATATCCCGGTTCCTTCAATTTACGGGCCTTCGGCGGATGAAAAAGTTTTTTAATGAATAAATCTTTTGTTAAGTCACTTTAAAAATTTAATTTCAAAGAACTTTTAAAATAGATTAACATCATAATTAATTTTTTAATGAACTAAGATTCTTATTCAAAAAACTTGCAAGCTTTTCAAATTGCTCACGGATAAGTTTCTCCTCTTTCTTACTTATCGAACGAAAATAATCCGTCTCGACAAATACTTCATCTTTTTTAATTGTGCGTTTCCACATACCGATTGCCTGCCCACTTATAACAATAACCGGCATAAACATTCCGTTTCTAACTATCGCTTTTCTCATATGATCTGAATTCAGTGCCGCCGTTCTGTCGGTGTAAGCAATAATATATTCATCAAATGCAGGCAGCAAATGAACCGAAGCACTGCCGGATTGCGAAACACCGTCTGAATTTGCATACCAAAATTCCTGCTTCCCGATTTTCTCGGAAACTAAATTCTTCTTTATCATTTCCAAAGCTGATCTGGAATCTGCAGCAGATAATCCCGACCACCACGCAAAATCTTGTAGTGTAGCAGGGCCATGACTTTTAAAATAATTAAGCGCAAGTTTCCCCAATGCTTCTTCTTTCTGAAAAGGATTTGTTTTCGAAACTCGTTCTTCTAATAAAGCATAAGTTTGTTTTTTATTTTTAATTTCCCCGCTGCAAATTAGTCTGTCTAATTCAGCAATTAAAAAAATATGCGATGCTCGATTTTCCTTTGTAGAAATTTTTGATTTTTCAAGTACTGAAATTAATTCTTCTCTTGTAGAATGACCGTAGCTTAATATCATTTTCTTAATTAATTTCTCGCACTTTTTTACAACTTCTTCGGTAAGACCAAGTTCTTTACGACGTGACCTCATTGATGATTTAATTCGAGGTGCGGTTAATTCCAGCATCCAATAAATATCATCTGAAGAGACAAGGTGCCAGGTTGGTCTTAATAAGTGCGTACGTATAATTTCGCCTTTGGAAATTGCAGATTCAACTAATTGATCGGTTAAATTATTTGAGCGAACTCCTACAGCCCATTTAACCATGTTGTAATCTTGAGCCTGCATTGCACCCATAGCACTAACAATTTCTTTTGGAGAGTTAAATTCTGAATTTATTATTTTTTGATTCTTCAGTCTTAATTTAGCAACATCTTTTAAATTCATTATTCTTATTTCCTTAATATATCATATCTTTCCAAAATAGGTTAGTTACGCGCATTAAAAGAGAAAATCTGTTCGAAGGAGCCCGGCAGTTGCCGGACGATTGAGTTATTTTCACTTATCGAAACGAAATGAAATTTTAGCAATTCTTTTTAAGCGCATGTTTCTTTTGGTACTTCTCTTACGCTAAGAAAAGTACAATCTAAAAAAATTATTAAAGACTTTTGTTCAACATTTATAGAAAGCTTCGGATATTGATATGATTCAGTTTTTGAGTATTTAATAATATTCATCCAATCGATTTATTTTGAATTTTACCTCGTTTATTAGAATTACTTTTTACGGGCATATAACAGATAAATTACTGTCCTTTATTTAAAGAATATTCTGCTAAAACCTTTTTTAATTTCTGTACACCTTCTTTAATTTTCTTTTTATCGAATGCAGTATACCCTAACAGTAAGGCAGGTTTTTGCTTAAACTTAAGTACATATTCGGAAATCGGATAAGCAATTAAATTATTTTCCCTGGCTTTTTTTGAAATTAAATTACTGTCGAGATTTTCCTTAAGCCAAGCTATTATATGCATCCCCGCATCTGATTTATTTACTTTAATTAAATCTCCAAGTTCCTTCTTCATCTCGGTTATTAAAAATTCCTGCCTATCTTTATAAAGTGTGCGCATCTTTCTTATATGCCGGGTAAAATATCCTTCCTTTAAAAACTGTGCTGTTATCATTTGTTCAAACATGGGGCTTTGCCTGTCCATCATTGATTTGGCTGATACAAAAACTTCCAGCATTTGAGGATCAGGTAAAACCAAATAACCGAGACGAAGAGCCGGGAACAAAACTTTGCTGAATGTTCCGAGATAAAGCACACAGTTATTTTTATCCATGCCCTGAAGAGACGGAAGCGGGCTCCCGGAATATCTGAATTCACTGTCGTAATCATCCTCAATAATCAAACAGTTGTTTTTACTTGCATACTGAAGAAGCTGGATTCTTCTTGAAATACTCATCGTCATTCCTATAGGGAATTGATGTGAGGGAGTTGTATAAATTAATTTGGGAGAAGGATATTTTTTTGAAGAATAATCGACATTCAATCCTTCTTTATCTAAAGGTGAAGGAAGTATTTTGGCACCAGCAAATAACATAGAAGCTCTTGCTCCAAAATAGCCCGGATCTTCATGCCAAACAGAATCACCGGGTTTCAATAAAACTCGCATAATTAAATCCAGTCCCTGCTGCGATCCATTTACTATAATTATTTGGTCAGCGCTGCAGTTTACAGCCCGGTAAGTTCTTAAGTAGGACGCAATTTCTTCCCTTAATGGTTTATAACCTGCAGCATCGCCGTATCCTAAATGTGAACTTGATAATACTTGAGACGTTTGATTATTTAACTTTAACCAAGTTCTGATAGGAAATTCATCTAATGAAGGTACTCCGTTCTGAAATGGAATAATTTCTTCATTCAAAATATTTCTGTGAATTAATTCCGGCGAACCTAATTGTGAAATTAAATTTGTCTTAACCTTCCTGCCTGATTTTTTTCTGTTTACATTTTCTTTAACGTTTAAAACATTGTCGGGAATTTCATTAACAAAAGTGCCCGCCCCGATTTTCCCTTTTATGTAGCCTTCAATTAATAATTGTTCAAAAGCCAGTGTTACTGTATTCCTGGAAATTTTCAATTCAGCAGCAATTGCTCTGGTACCGGGAAGTTTTTGTCCTGGTATAAATCTGCCATCCAAAATTGATTGCCTGAATGTATCGTATAATTGTTTATACAACGGCACATCCGAGGAATAATTTATCTTCAAAGAAACTAAAGGTAATTCTTCAATTAGTCTTGGCAATTTCAACCCATTATTTTTTAAGGTTATTAATATTTATTTAAGAAGGTTCCTGATTTAGATATGTATAATATAACAATTTTCTACAAAACGGCATCAAATCGAATTTGTTTTAAATCATAATTGAGTGATATTTGAGCATTAACTTGGGGAAAGTGGTACTATAAAATAGTTTAATAATGGCTCTTTTGCAAAGTCCTTTATAAATTTATTTTTGATATGCGGATCAAATAAAGTAAACAAAATATTTGAGATTTATTTATAACAGGAATAAGACCTTGAAATTAAAACATTGGATAGTATTTATTTTAGTCGGCGCAATTTGGAGTTCATCATTCATGTGGATAAAATTAGCACTGCGTGAGGTTACTCCTTCCGCTCTGGTTGCAATCCGGGTTACTCTGGGATTTTTATTCGGTGCTTCGGTAATATTTATAAAACAAATAAAGTTGCCCAAGAATATTAAGACATGGATGCCTCTTATAATTCTTGGAGTAACAAACTTCGCGGCGCCATTTTTCTTAATTTCATGGGGAGAAAAATCCATAGACTCATCCGTTGCCTCAATATTGGATGCAACCGTTCCCCTTTTTACAATATTTATGGCTCATTACTTATTGAAGGACGACAAAATGACGTTTCAGAAAGTCATAGGGTTGTTTATCGGCTTTGCAGGTGTCATTGTGTTATTAAGCAAAAACATTGGAGCTTCCTCAAGTACTTTATTTGGAGAAGGAGCAGTTGTATTAGCTTCTTTATTTTATGCAGGAAGTGCTGTATTTATTAGAAAAACTACACAGGACATTCCAGGTGTTTTAAGAAGCACAGTTCCAATGTTTTCAGCTTCAATTATAATGTGGATTACTACCTTAATAACTGAGAACTCAGTTCCGATGCCAAAACTTGAATTAACCTGGATAGCTCTACTATTTCTGGGTATTATAGGTTCCGGCCTGGCCTTTTTAATGGCATTTTATCTTATTCATGAAATCGGCCCGACGCGTTCCACAATGGTTACTTATATCTTCCCTCTTGGAGGAGTAATACTTGGAGTTACATTTTTACATGAACAGATTACATGGCAGCTTTTATTAGGCGGCATTTTAATTGTCAGCAGCCTATTAATTGTAAACTGGAAAGCATCTGTTAAATTGTCTCTTAAAAGTGTTAAGGCAGAAGTATCATAAGAGATAATTTTTTAATAAAAGGTTTATTAATCAATGAAAACGAAACAAATAGAAAAATTTAAAATTACCGGCAGAACTAAAATAAATCGTATGCCGGTAAGAGGATATCATGATAGAGAAACGATTTATAAAATTTTAGATGAATCTTTTATTTGCCAGATAGGTTTTAATATTGACGGGCAGGTTAATATTATTCCGACTTTATACGGCAGGAAAGACGATTCAATTTTTATACACGGATCAAAAAACAGCAGGATGTTGAAATCTTTTGAAACTGGTGAGGATATTTGCATTTCGGTAACATTGATTGATGGAATTGTATTGGCAAGGTCAGCTTTTCATCATTCGGTTAATTACAGATCGGTTGTTTTATTTGGCAATCCCATAATTGTTAAATCTGAAGAAAAGAAAAAAGAGGCTTTAAATATTATCATGGATCAAATTATTTCGGGAAGATGGGAAGATGTAAGAAAACCAAATGAAAAGGAATTAAATGTTACTTCAATTTATAAAATAAAAATTAATGAAGCTTCTGCGAAAATCAGAACGGGTCCAGCAGTTGATGACAAAGATGATTTGGATTTAAATGTTTGGGCAGGTGTGCTTCCGTTAAAAACTATTGCGGACGAACCTATGAGAAATCCGGATTTAAAAGAAAATATAGGCTTACCGGATTATTTGCATAATTATAATATGAAAATAAGGAAATAATATAGTTAGGAGAAAAAATGTTAACAAAAAGAATTAATATAAAAGATGTTACGCCAGACGGCTACGAAGCAATGATGGCGCTTGAAAATTATATTGGCTCAGTAAAAATAAATCCCATTCAAAGGGAAATGATAAAAATTAGAGCTTCACAAATTAACGGATGCGCATACTGTATCGATATGCATACAGAAGATGCCAGAGCACTTGGCGAAACAGAAAAAAGAATTTATGCACTAAGCGCCTGGCATGAATCTCCATTATTTACGGATGAAGAAAGAGCAATTTTAGCTTTTACCGATGAGATGGCACATATATCCGTTAAAGGTGTTACAGAAGCAACTTATGTTAATCTTAAAAAATATTTCGACGACAAAACCATTGCCGAAATAATAATGATTAACGTTACTATAAATTCATGGAATAGAATTGCGATAAGCACGCATTCACAAAGGTAAAATATAGTCTTTTCATGTTGTCCGAATTAAATTTAGTAACTTGAAATTGTCAAATCGGTTGCATAATTAAAAGTCGTTTTATTAATTAGCTGTCTCAATAATATTTAAACGTCATTTCGGACATATAGATATTAATTGTCGTCCCGAGCGGAGTCGAGGGACGATTATTTAACCATATTTTTTAAGTTCTTTAGAATAAACTATTAATTTCTACTAAGATGATTTAGGAAAGTCGATGGATAAAAAACATCAATACACTGTAAAAGTTGAATGGACGGGTAATACAGGCAAAGGTACTTCTGAATACCGAGGTTATGAACGCAGCCATAAGATATCGGCAGATAACAAACAGGATATTTTATGTTCTTCCGATCCGGTTTTTCATGGAGATAAAACAAAATATAATCCGGAAGAACTTTTTGTTGCTTCCCTATCTTCTTGTCATATGCTATGGTATTTGCATTTATGCGCCGATGCCGGAGTTGTTGTTGTTGACTATAAAGATAATCCTGTTGGAATACTTACCGAAGCTCCTGACGGCAGCGGGCATTTTACCGAAGTTACTCTTTACCCTGCCGTTACTGTTAAAGATAAGTCTATGATCGAGAAAGCAAATAAACTTCATAATAAAGCAAATGAATTTTGCTTTATTGCAAACTCATGTAATTTTAAAATTAATCACGAACCTGTTTGTATAACTAATTAACTGGAAAGTAGCATAAAATTAAGGGAACGCTTTATCTTATGTTTATGATAGGTTTGCCGATATCGTGGATGTTTATAGATTTTATAATGGAAAGAAGAATTTATGAGCAAGAATCTTTTATATTCATTGTTAAACACAATAAATAATAATTAGGATATATTCTATTTTAATTTTTATTGACTCATTATTTCTTAGAAGCTTTATATTATTACATTTTATAATTCACATAACCAATCACAAATAGAAACCAATTGTTTATCAACGGTCAAATTAGCTGCATTCGTTAGAGTATTTAATTCAAGCTGAGAATAAATTTCCTGAGCCATACTTCTTTCTATTGCCCCACCTATGAAAAAAGTATGCGGTCTAAGTTTGTAATCTTCAAATGCTGTACGTATCCTTTCTAATGCTGTATTTGCTGTCTTCCAGTGTTCATCAGCACCGGCGGGATCAATCCCTCCTTTTAATTCGCCGAGAGCGATGTATTTATTAGGCATCTTATGAATTGACGAATTATTGCTTACACTAAATTCTGAATATTCACCATCAAATAAACAAAGATCGACATTTTTGGATAGAAAAGGGGGAGTAAGGTTTAACACAAGTGTTCTATGCTTATCTCCTATCTTCCAATATAATCCACGTGTGTTCTCCTCAATTGTTGTATCGGTATGGTCTCCTTCGACCCAAGTTTTCGATTGTTTATTTAGATATTTGAACTCCAAGCCTTTTATTGAAAGTGAAGATATTAAACTTCTAATTACTTTCTTCTCGCCATAACTTCCAGCAAGGTTGCGCATTATTCCGCCAAGCGCATCTCCTTTCGTCAAAAGAAATCTATATACTAATTCATCTATAAAATCTTTTCCCGCTGGCTCTAAAAATTTCTCTATCAAATCTGCAATAGCTTGCTTCTGATCCTTTTCAGTCAAATGACTAATCGCTTTTTCACTTAAGCCTGATGCTGATAATAACGAAGGAAATATTTTCTTAAGTTTTAATAAGTCTTTTGGTTTATTTACATTTGCTGCCAGTATCTTCAGGCTTTTTGCTTCCTCAATAAAAGGAGTACCTTTAATATTTTTTTCCAACGCAATAGCAATAAAACCTTTTCTAGTTGCTTGCTTGGTTGTTACTAAGTCTTCCCACTTTTTTATATGATTGTTGTACGGCATATTATTTTTCCCAGATGTAGACACATTTACGGAGTTCTGAGCGCCCGTGCTCGCCCATTTGTTGGCTGCTGTTTCCTTTTCCAACCGGCAAAGTGTGTATTTTTTTTATTTTAAAACCTATCTTTTCAGCAAAGTCAGACAATATAAGATCAACCGGAATTTCTTCTCCTCCATATCTAACGTTGTCGTTAACCATAACAACTATCCCCTTGTCTTTTAATAACCGGTATAATTCAAATATAATAAAAAGCATTTCATAGAAATAATTCTTCACCATTCTGGGTATGTTTGAATTGTTTAGGTTCCCTGATTGGTTCAGCTTTGAAAGAACATTATTTATCTCATTCATAGCCGGATGGGCAAAGTACAATTCGTTTATGAAATCAAAATCTGGTGTTCTCCCTATTGCCGCATAAAGATTTTTTAAATAATCCGGCTTTTCTTTGTTCTCAACCGTGCATGTCAACATTGTTTGACGTAATTTCTTTACGTCCTCATCATTGTTGTTTAGGAAAACAAGTTCTAAAGCATAAGTCCGCGTATAATCATATCTATTACAATACGGCGGAGACGTCATAACAAAATCAAACGTATTATTTTCTAATGTTGGTAAAAGTTCAAGAGATGAGCCTGTTAAGATAGTTGGATCATACAATTTATAATTATTTTTTTCTGTAGTAAAAAGTTCATAGCTTTGATCTGGAGAAAGATCATCGATAATAATCTGTATTTTTTCTTTAACGATTCGCAAAAAATCGTAAATCTCTCCCTTGTTAAACACTATACTACCGTATGACCTATTTGCTCGCGAGTCCCATCGTAAGTACTGACCATCTTTTCTAGTAAAGCTGATTTCTTCAAGAACGCTGAAAGCAGCAAACTCCAAAAGGTTCCGAATAGCATTGTCTTTTATATTCTTACATGCCGTTAAATACCGGTTTAGATTATACTCATTATCTTTGGGAAACGCACCTTTTGTAATAGATATATGTTGAATAACTGAGACAGGTTTTAAAGTAGTTTTAAAAGTTTTCCATAGGAAATCAATTCCTTTATTCAATTCATCTAAAGATATTTTTTCAGCCGCCAATCTTGCGTGAATATAATAAATACCTGTAGGTAAAAGTTCAATACCCGTAGACTTCCAACCTTTATCTCTAGCTGCAAACAAAGTAGCACCCGAACCGGCAAAAGGGTCGATAATATTCCCTTTAGTCGGATGGTACTTATCCAAGAAATAATCTATTAACCTTTTTGAAAAACCTTCTTTATATTTGAACCATCTAAAAAACGGTTCTTTCTTGTTAGCCTGAAAACTGACTAATGTTCTGTTTAATTTATAATCGGTTTCAATTAAATTTTTAAATTTATCGTAAAGTTTTTCACGCTCATTTGGGAAAAGCACATCAATCTTTGTAGTTTTAGCACTTACTTCTTGCATTTTATATCCAATATCATTTCATATCTTTCATATAAAGTTAATATAATTATTACAATTTTGTTTAAACTATTAGTTTTCTTACACTCCAACCAACATCGCCCCATATTCCTCAAAATCAATTAATGACTTATGCTTAATATTATCAATCCACGCCCTCTCTTCATGCGCAATTTTCATTATCTCCGGCGTTGTTAGAGAATTAAATTTCTTCATTACCATTTCCAGACTTTTTATTTCCAAATTACTAAACAAACTCTTATCAAATTCATTAAGCGGTACGAACTTTTCATTTTCCCTTCCGCTAATTGTTACAACTTCTGTTGTAATAATATTTTCAGCTTCGAGCAATCCGAAAATTAAACTGTATTGGTCCGGTACGGAACCCATATCTATTGCAGCATATCTGCAGCCTGAGATTGAATATCCTGTATATTTATAATTTGCAAAATCTGAATAAAATAATAATTTGTTTAAACGGGTCTTAAAAGGAGCGTTTGAAATAAAATACAAAACCATGTTCGCGAACTTTTCAAAGCTCGGAATGCTGTAGCCTGTATATCTATTTGGAATAATGGAAGTATTGAACAACCTGTATTTCAAATCTTCCCGGTTTGCTTTTTCCTTCCGTATTTGTTCGTCAATACCGGCTATTGTCTTATCAGGTATCTTTACTGCCTCAGACTTGCGCAGCACAATGTCTTTAAAATCTTTCGGATTCATTATCAAACTCAATAAAGTCCCGGTACTGGCGGCAGGTATTTCGCCCCCCTCGTAAAGCCTATACTGATTGGCACCAAGTCCTAAAATCTCCGACATTTTTGCAGCAGAAATACTATATCTTTCTCTTAGTTCAGTAAGTTGTACGGGAAAAGGAATAGAATATTTTTCCCTGTATTGGTTACAAACTTGGTTGGTATTTATAGTATCAATTTCCGTTGTAGTGAATTCTTCCTTACAACTTTTACATTTGTAGAAGTATTCGAATATCTCGAATTCTTCTTTCCTAAACATTCTCTTCCTTTTTTCAATTGAAAGGGTTGCACTACCTTTTTCGCAGAGGGGACATTTCATAAAACACCTAAAACTTTATTTATACGGATAACTCATTTTCTTTTTAGCTAGATGAAAAGAAATACACAGCACGTTTTTATTCTTCCATAATGAAATCTTTATAAACACTTCTTTCTTTTTTATTATCATACCGAATTCCCAGAAAGGAAGACTATCAGGATCAAAACCGTCATCAGTTGGACCACGATAATAATCTTCCACTTTTAACTTTTTAAGATATTCAATACGCTGCCGGGGAGTAATTTCAAGATCTAATAATGCTTGTAAATTCTTTTCTCTTCTTAAGAAAAATATATCAAAAGTCTCCAATTTTAATTTGAATTCTTTTAGGAAACTTTCGATTTCGGATTTACCGGGAAATTGCATAAGCAATATATATTATGATTTATTAATTATCAATTATAAAGTTGAATATTTTGGATATTATTACATATTAATCAACTTTTTAGTTGCATTGATTTAATTGTTAAATTTCATGCTGGCCTGCCCCTATATATATTTTTCGGCTTGTAAAAATCGTTACTAATTTTATTTACGTATTAACTTATAAAAATTTTCTATAAAACTCATTATTTTTTTTTACAAACATGTTAATAATAAAACCTGCCTTCATCCAGCATTTTCGAATAAGAAATTTTGGGCCCCCGGCAAATATAAACCACAAGATTGTTTTCATGATTTGTTACATACGGATTTGTAAATTCACCGGGAAATTTCTCAACTTCTTTGAACCGCTCTTTCATTCCGTTAAAATCTCTGCGTTGTCCTAATTGAAGCACTATACTTCCATGCAGCTTATTTTTACTCCACAAATAATATGTATTATGTCCGCAAACAACAGCAGGGAAATTATACTTCTTTCCAAATAGTTCTAATGCTCCGGCTTGGCCGTAATTTCCAACAGCAATAAGTGTTTCCTTTTTTTCTTTATCCGTAAGACTATTATAGGTATTCAAAACAAGTTTAAATTTTTCTTCCCAGCTTATTCTGTCCGCAAGAATCTGTGGAAGCGGAGGTTTATTACCGGTTTCAAGTTCAGTATTAATTCCTAAAATTTTTGTATACGCTTTTACATCATTATAACTGAAATATGGTAAAGTTATTGGTAATGCTAATGCCAGTCCGGTATATAAAAAAACTATCATTACAACTTTAAGCCATTTTAAATTACGTTTTAAAATAAATCCTTCAAAGAAATACGCTCCGCCTGCAAATGCCGCCGGGTATGCAAAAGCAAGTCTGTCGGGACGGCTTGAACCGGAAAGCATCATAATTATAAATAAGCCTAAAAATAAAATTCCTAAGAATTTATATTCTTTTACCTTTTTTGAAATTGATAAAAACGTTAAACCTAAAAACCATATCGGAAAAGTAAAAGGTGACATATCAATTACCTGGTTAATAAAGAAAGCTAAAGGAGACGTATATATGTTTTTTGAAGTACTTATATTTTTATAGAACTCCAGTGAAGGAAAATTATTTTGAATCTGCCAGATGATGTTCGGCAAAAAAATGAGTAATGCAATAAAGGAACCAGCGGTAAACCATTTGTTTATTACAAGTTTCCATTTACCCGATACAAGCAAAGAAAAAATCATCATTACTATAAATACTGCGAAAGTATGTTTATTCATTATGCCTAATCCCATAATGATTCCAAGCAGTATCCATCTTTTCGGATTATTTTCTTTAATCATCTTCACTGTAAAAATCATAAAGGCAATTGCTATTAAAGGTTCATAAGCATTCATTGAATAAAAACCGGCAAACGTTACTATAATCGGCGATGCCGCCATTGCTATTGCAGCAAGACTCTGTGCAAATTTTCCGCCTCCGATTTCTTTAACAAGTATCCCAGTGAAAAACACTGATGCAGATTCTGCTAAGGCTGGCAATATCCTTATGGCGAAAATAGATGTTCCAAAAATAAATTGATACACGGTGAGTATGAGCGGAGCCAGTGGCGGGTGATCTACATAGCCGAATGCAGGCCTGAATGCACACGCAATATAATAAAACTCATCTATGAAATAACCGTATCCTTTTGTAAATGAGGATAAGTATACAAGCAAAAAATTTGCAAACGCAATTATAATGAGATATTTATTTTCAGAAATGGTTCGGCTGCTAAGGTATTTCATTCTTAATCTCCTGTAATTTCTGTTGTAAGATTCCCGCTAAAAGTTTTAAAGTCTGGTTGAAAATCGGTCCAAATTGTCGCAAGGACTACAAGTATTCCTGAGACAATAAATAAAAGGTTAAGATCCCATTTTATAATTACTCCCGATTTAGCTTGTGAAACGGGGGCAAATCCCATATTGAAAAATAATAATAAGCGTATCATCCTTTCAAGCATTTCTTTCAATATTCCAATCTGCCTCCATGTAAAAAAGTGTAATAGCTATATAACGGTTTCCCGGTCCAAGCACTAACGGTAGGGCAAAGTCAATCCGGGTTGAATAAAACTAAGAGAAAAAATTCTTGTGAATAAGCTGTTAAATTATATTTATAATTTATTTGTAAATGAAGATAGAATGTTATTAAATAGACAAAGAGATATAATTTTAATGTATGTATGAATTTCAACTGCGAATTAATTATCTGGTTAATTTATTATTTCAGACTTCCAAATTTTATTAATAGAAACCGTTGTGTGAATTAAGTAATAATATAGCTTGAATGAAATTTTAGATATAAATCTATTTTCGAAAATGTCTTAAATTGTCACCGTGAGCGAATTCGAACGGTAAATATCAGTCTTCGACTCCGCTCAGACCGACAGAAATGTTTGTTTATTTACTATTTTTAAATAAGTTTTTAATACACACAACCGGTTAATAGTTTATCAAATATCAGATATTAAGATTCCGGTTTCCAGCATCGAGTATATGTTTTCTCATCTCCCTATCCCCATCGATAGTGATTCGTATCAAAAATTTTTCTTACCTACATTGTCATGTAGTTGTCCCTGCTTAAAATATAATTTAAGTTGTAAATATGATGATGTTTTAAGCATAAAACTATTTTTCAGCATAATAACCTCAATATAAATGTCTTGTGGAGGGCTATTATCATTTTTTAAGTGATAATAATATGAAATGCTTCAAAGATAAAAAAATATCTGTCGGAGAATTTGATATGAAAATATCCACAAAAAGTTTGTTAAAATCATTACCGCCCCTCCCTGTGCTTAATAATAAGAGGATAAAAATGATTTTTTATTTATACGAAGTCAACGACTCCACAAACTCAAATGATAATTTTTATGGAGCCAGAAAACTTAAAAATATAATTTGATTGTTCTGTCTTTTAGGTAAGCACTTAATGCAGATATTAAGTGTCTGCCTTTCTAAAAAATCTTAATCTTAAAATTGTGCGGATCAACTTTAATTAATCTAAGAGGAAAAAATGAAAAATTATATACAACAATTCTATTGTATTTGTTTGTTCGTTATATTTTTTGTCTGCGGAACGAGCAACACTTTTGCACAAAGATACTGGAACACTGCAGCAAAATTTGATGGAACTGCAAACAGCTATATAGTTGTTGTTCCTTATTCAGGTCTTAGAAATATATCAGGCGGCTTTACCGTGGAATGCTGGTTTAATTGTTCAAAAGCCGGCTATTATACCTTGTTTGGTAAAAACGGACTTAGGCTTTTATTGGATGCGACAAATAATAATAGGGTTATCGGGCGAATGCAGACTAACAACAATACAAAGTTATATACAAGTACAAAAACTGCTATGAAAACAAATACATGGTATCACCTTGCATGCACATACGATAGCGTATCGGGGTTGATGAGTTTTTACATCAATGGGAATTTGGATACTTCAACTACTTATTCAAATGCAGGTCCTTTACCGGGTTCGGATTCATTATTAATAGGTAAATCAAACTTCGGTTATTTTAATGGCATGCTTGATGACATAAGAATATATAATAATGCTGTTACTCAATCTACTATCCAGATCGATTATAGGCATCCCCTTGTGGGCGCAATCGATGATCCTAATCCGAATTTTGTAACTTATCCCATTTTAGTTATGGCATGCAATTTCGGGCTTATTAGCACCGGACCGTTTGGCGGTTTATATTGCTATGACGGCTATAATAATTATTATCCTTATAATGTCACTCCTGTAGATCTTGGAAGTCATCCTTCTCAAACTTTAATTCCTAATTCGGCATTAAATATTCCTAATCAAACTAAAAGTTACGCAGCGGTTCCTTCGGATCCGAGCAACGATCTTTCCGGGCCGATGACTATTGAAGCATGGGTATTTCCTCAAAGTACTCCGACCGGCTATGAATATATTATTTCAAAAGAAAGTACGGATAATAAAGGCTATTTTATTTCTTATTCCATATATGATAACCAACCGGTTCTATGGTTTGGTACAAATTCAAGTGCTACCGGTTCACGCTTAACTGTTCCGGAAAATCAGTGGTCATTTATCGCAGGTACTATCACGAATTCGGATACGATGAAACTTTATGTTAATGGAAAACTCGACTTTGCATATATGAAGCCTTTCCCTGAAAGTAATACTGACAGTTTATATATCGGCAACATACCTAACGGAACTGTGAATAATAGCTTTGCGGGATATATAGATGCCGTAAGAATTTCTAATTTCTCAAAATCACAATCTGAAATTCTAAAAGATATGTTTAATATGACCGACTATGTAAATGCGCCTGCTCCTCCAAAATATACGGCTAGTTATAATTTTGATTATACCGGTTCGTCAAGTACCAATACAGGAGCTTACTGCTATTTGAAAGGAGATGCATTGTACAGTTCGGAATATTATGTTGCTAATCCCGTATACAGTGTCTCTCCGATACTGGGAAACAATTATCCTGGTTTTCCTGATAAATTTACTATCAAGCCTTCGGTTTTAAGAATTCCTCAATTCAATTCGTCAGGATATATGCAAAACGATAGCCTGAATATTACTAACTCCGGAAATATTTCCGATGTAAAATTGTTTGTTGCTTTAAATCATGCATCGCTAAGTGATCTACAAATTGCCTTAATTGATCCTTCGGGTGATTCGGTACTTGTTTGGAATAATGATTACGGTATTTCATCATGCTATCATTTAACAACTATTTTTGATGATAATTCGCCGGATACTTTAATAGACGGAAAGTATGTGGACTTTGGTCCGAGTATTAAGCCAGCGAATTCTTTGGATCAAGCTTTTGCCGGCAAAAAATCCAACGGCAAGTGGGTTTTAAAAATCACCGATATATATAACGGAAATACGGGCTTTCTGTATGGATGGGGACTTCAAATCAAAACAACTACGGGTATTAAAGATTATAAATCGTCACCGAAAAATTTTCAGCTTTCTCAAAATTATCCCAACCCTTTCAATCCTTCAACCGAAATAAATTATAATATACCTAAAGCCGGAATTGTAAAATTATCAGTATATAATTCTTTGGGACAAAAATTAGAAGAACTTGTAAATAAATATCAGCAAGCAGGAAAACATTCAATTAATTTTAACGCTAAGAATTTAGCAAGCGGAATTTATTTCTACAAATTAACTACAGGTAATTTTATAGAAACAAAGAAGATGATTCTTTTAAAATAGCTATATTCCATTGGGTGGCTGATCAAACATAGCATAGATTAGTAATCTGTGCCGTTATATTTGAAAATTCTTTTAAAAAGATAAGGGCGGATATGTCTCCGCCCTATAAGATTTATATTTAAATTAACCCAATTAAAAGAACACTACTCTTTCATCTTCTGTTTATGCAAAAATACCAATTGCGGGATTTACACCAAGAACATCCGGATCTTCAGCATACCTTGCAGTAGAGAAATTATCTTTTAAAAATTTGTGCTAACCTGTTAAAATCAGTGTCATCATTGTTCATCTTTAAGAAGGATATTTTTTTAGACAGCCCGCTTAAGAAGGTGAGAGCAAATAATAATTAATCAATTAATAGATAAAAAATAGTTTAATTCAAAAAATTTTTACGAGTTTTGATTATTTCCCAAGGAAAATATTTTGAGGTTAAAAATAAAGGGAAGATATTTTTAAATACCTTCCCTTTAAAAAATAAAAATAAGAATTGATTTTATTGAAGAGCCTTAAGAATCGTTTCTGAATAACTTTTATAAACAGGATCTGCTTTAGCTTTATTTAAATATTCTTTAGCCTTTTTAACTTCATTCTTTTGTGCGTATGAAGCTCCGATATAATAATTAGGTCCGCCTTCACCAATATCCTTTTTATATTTTAACGCTTTGAATCCCGCACTAATAGCTCTATTATATTGGCTGGCTTGGAAATAATTTCTTGCTAAAGCAAGGTAAGCAACATCATAGTTATCATAACCAACTGCTTTATTTAATTCACTAATTGCTTTTTTAAAGTTTTTATCATTTTCCGCAGTTGAAGCTAACCCGGTATATGAAAGGGCAAGATTAAATTTAACAACTTTATTTGTAGCTTCATTTTTTGAAAGTTCCAACACTTTTTCAAAATTAGTAATTGCATCCTGATATTTGCCAAGGCTATAATAAACATTTCCTAAATCATTATAAGCTCCATCAAATTTTGGGTTTGCTTTTATAGAATTTTCAAAATTTTTAATGGCTCCATCTGTATTTTTTAGTTTCATTTCAGCAAAGCCGATCTGGTAATAAACCCTATAATCCTGATCATATTTTAAGGCAGTTTTGAAATCATTAAGGGCATCTTTATAATCACCTTTTTTTGACTTCGCCAAACCATCGTTAAATGGTTTTACAGCTTCTTTCTTCATTGTTTGTGCCGAGGTATAACCTGAAAACATCAATATCAAAAAAAAGCTGAATAACAGATAAGTCAATTTTTTCATTAGAATCTCCGTCTTTTATTTTGGTTTTTTAATTAGTGCGGAAGAAGGGAATGTTACCTTCATGCCCAAAATTAGTCTGCCATACCAAAATCACTCCTGCGATTAAGGTTTCCGCAAAATTTTGCCCAAAAATATTTTTTTTTAGCAAAATAATCAATGTTTATTAAAAATGACTGGTATCAAGATCACACTAAGTTTTTCAAGGAAATCCTTTATGTTTTAACTTTTTATGCCTAAATAAAACTTTATTCTCTTATTTAATTATAATGTATCAAGTATAATGAATTTGATATCCGGCATATGAAATACCGCACGAGCAATCTGATGTCTATCATTTGCTTCATAAATGCTAATTTAACCTAGAAGTAATTCACATATCTTTCCTTTTTGTGATGCTAGAAAATAGTAAATCAATTTAATACAAATCTATTTCTATTTTGAATACGCTGTTGAATTATCTGCGGTAAGAAAAATTGTTCTATCTTCATTATTAATAATAATTTACAGCCTTAAACTATTTTACATGAAAATAATTTCAAATATTAATAATTCCGGAGACTAATTAATCACAAAATAAATGAATACTTTTATTTTATGATTTCTTAATAAGCTATTTTCTTGACAAACTATACCTGGAATCGTATATTAGCACTCGCTTTTTTAGAGTGCTAATAACTATAAAAAATAATCAATTTAAAATGGAGGTAAGTATATGGCAAAAATAAACTTAAAGCCACTGGCAGACAGAGTGATTGTTAAGCCAAGTGAAGCTGAAGAAAAGACAAAAGGGGGCATCATATTACCAGATACGGCAAAAGAAAAACCTATTGAAGGAACAATTGTAGCAATTGGTCCTGGTAAAGTTTCCGATGACGGTAAAATTGTAAAACCTGAAGTAAAAGTTGGGGATAAAGTTCTATACGGTAAATACAGCGGAACAGAAGTTACGGTTGAAGGTGTGGAATATTTAATTATGAGAGAGAGCGATATTTTCGCAATAATCGGTTAATAAAAATTTTGATAAAATAAATTGGAGGAAATAATATGGCTTCAAAATTAATAGAATATAATAGTGAAGCGCGTACAAAATTAAAGAGCGGCGTTGATAAATTAGCCAATGCCGTAAAAGTTACTCTCGGCCCTAAAGGCCGGAATGTTATTCTTGAAAAGAAATTCGGTGCACCGACAGTTACAAAAGACGGTGTATCCGTTGCAAAAGAAATTGAGCTTGAAGATAACGTAGAAAATATGGGTGCACAAATGGTTCGCGAAGTTGCTTCAAAAACCAGTGACGTTGCCGGAGACGGAACAACTACAGCTACTGTTTTAGCCCAAGCAATATATAGAGAAGGTTTAAAGAATGTTACTGCCGGCGCTAACCCGATGGATCTTAAAAGAGGTATTGATTTGGCAGTTACCAAAGTGGTTGAACATTTAAGATCAGTAAGCCGCGATGTTGAAGGCAGAAATGAAATAGCTCAAGTCGGTGCAATTTCTGCAAATAACGACAAGTCAATTGGTGAGTTAATTGCAGATGCAATGGAAAAAGTAGGAAAAGACGGTGTTATTACAGTTGAAGAAGCAAAAGGAACAGAAACCGGCTTGGAAGTTGTTGAAGGTATGCAGTTCGACCGCGGATATCTTTCACCTTATTTTGTTACCAACACTGAAACTATGGAAACAATTCTTGAAGATCCTTACATCTTAATTCATGATAAAAAAATCTCGGCAATGAAAGATCTTTTACCTGTACTTGAAAAAGTTGCTCAACAAGGTAAATCAATGCTGATAATTGCAGAAGATCTTGAAGGCGAAGCATTGGCAACCTTAGTTGTAAACAAAATTCGCGGAACTTTAAGAGTTGCAGCGGTTAAAGCTCCTGGATTTGGCGACAGAAGAAAAGCTATGCTCGAAGATATTGCAGTACTTACCGGCGGAACCGTTATTTCCGAGGAACGCGGTTTTAAATTGGAAAATGCTACTATTTCCTATTTAGGCACTGCTAAAAAAGTTGTCATAGATAAAGACAATACTACTATAGTTGAAGGTGCAGGCAAAACCGATGATATCAAAAAGAGAATTAATGAAATTAAAGCTCAGATAGACAAAACAACTTCGGATTATGATAAAGAAAAATTACAGGAAAGATTAGCAAAATTATCCGGCGGAGTTGCAGTTCTAAAAATCGGTGCTTCAACAGAAGTTGAAATGAAAGAAAAGAAAGCTCGTGTTGAAGATGCTTTACATGCTACACGTGCTGCAGTTGAAGAAGGTATTGTTGCGGGCGGCGGTGTTGCTCTAGTTAGAGCCGTTGCTGTTCTTGATAAAGTAAAAAGCGAAAATATTGATCAGGAAACCGGTATAAAAATAGTACAAAAATCCTTGGAAGAACCATTAAGACAAATAGTTAATAATGCCGGTCTGGAAGGTTCGGTCGTTCTTCAAAAAGTTAAGGAAGGTAAAGACGATTTCGGATTTAACGCAGCCACTGAAACTTATGAAAATCTTATTAAATCCGGCGTAATTGATCCGACTAAGGTTACAAGAACCGCTCTTGAAAATGCAGCATCCGTTGCATCATTATTGATTACTACGGAAGCAGTAGTTTATGAGAAGAAAGAAAAAGAACCGCCTATGCCAGCAATGCCTCCTGGAGGCGGAATGGGTGATATGTATTAATCACTTTTTCTTTGCAGAATTAAAAGAGGCAGGTAAAACACTTGCCTCTTTTTTTATTTTTGAATTTAAGACACCCAATGTTTAAAGATTTTATGCAGCATTGCTAAAACATTGGGTGTCTGGCCACCAAGTACCCATCCAGCCTATTTTTGGGTTTACTCCGTGTAAATTTATCATTAATGAAAAATTTAAAGACCTTGCATCTTTCACTACACATTAATTACTTCTTAAATTAAATTCCTTTTCAAAGAAATTATTATATTGCATCATTATTCATAAAAAAACTTTTACAAATACTTACTTTGCCGGAGAAATAATTGACCTCTGAAGAACTGGATGAACTTTTAGATGAAGCGTTTGAGCATTTAAGGCAGGGCCGTTACAGGATGGCCCTGACTGCCGCTAAACAAGTCTATGAGCAAAGACAAAATGATTTTAATGCAGCAACATGTTTAGCCTGGTCGCTTCTAGAAAATGGTTATCCTTCTCAGGCACTTGAAATGGCAAACCTCGCTGTCCAGGTTAGTGATGATGATGTAAGTTCAAGATTGTACCGCGGTTTTTTATTAATGCGTATGAGTATTTTTGAAGGTGCGTTATCGGATTTGGACTACGCCATCTCAAAAAAAACGGATATGCTTGTCTGGGCGCATTTAAATAAAGCAAGATCACTCGGCGGACTGGGCAGATATTTTGAAGGACTTGAGGAAATTGAGAAAGCAATTGAAAATGATGAAGAGAATAATAAAAAACTTCTTAAAATTAGGGACTGGTTTAAAGAAACTCTCGGCTACGAGGATGGTTTTTTTAATGAAATTTTATCTGAAAAATTATCTTTAATAGAAGAAGCGGAAAATGCAATTAAAGAAAAAGAATTTTGGTTCTCTTTATGGGCTGCCAGGGAAATATTAAATACACCTTCACTCAGTACCGATCATTATGCAGCTCACTTAATTGAATTGGAATCTTTATCTTCAATGTTTCAAATAAAAAATGCATATAAAAAAGCGGAATCTATAAAAGATTTATACAAGAACGATTCCAGATTTGAAAGTATTTATCAACGAGTATTAAAGCACAGTACAAAGGAAGAGACTAAAAACCAGAGTGAAATACAACTGAATATAATTAAACAAACTAATTTTGAATTTTATGAGAATAAACTTTTTCATGTATATAATGCTAAAACATATGATTTGATTGAGAATCTTCGTGCAGGTAAAAGGACATATCTGCTTCAATTTAATGAAGATAATATAAGATATATAGGCGTTGAGGTAGTTCTTGACAATCCTTTCTATGGAAACAAAAGAATCGATATCGAAGGAATTGCGGTTTGGTTTTTGAATAACACTGAAGTCGGCAGCCATCATTTTAATCTTACAATAGAAAAAGACTGGAGAATAGTAGAATTTGTTCAAAGCTGGGGAACCGATGCTCCCGGTTTCTGGAAAGAAGGACAGGGCCGTGTGGAGATTTATCTGGATAATTATTTAATCTGCGCCCGCTGGTTTTTAGTCGGCCAATCCGAAGTAGTTAATTTCGAAGAAACTAAAATTCCTCTTGGCACAACAGAACCGTTGGAAAAGCCTATGACAGATCAGCCGCGGGAGGTAGTATCTTCTTCTCTTAAAGCACAGGGAAATGAACCATTGGATGTCTTACTGAAAGAATTGGATAATTATATTGGCCTTCAGTTCGTTAAACAGTCTATGCGGGATTTTATTGATTATCTAAATTTTATAAACGAAAGAAAAAATCTCGGTTTAAAAACACAGGAGAATTTATCAATCCATTCTGTATTTCTCGGAAATCCCGGAACAGGCAAAACAACTATTGCCAGATTATTGGGTAAAATTTTCAAGGCAATGGGTTTGCTTAAAAACGGTCACGTAATTGAAGTTGACCGCTCCGGATTGGTCGGTCAGTATATTGGAGAAACCGCGCAAAAAACCAACAAAGTTATAAATGAGGCAATTGGCGGCGTACTTTTTATTGATGAAGCCTATTCATTGAAAAAGCCCGATAACCAGCAGGATTTTGGACAGGAAACAATTGATGTATTAATTAAAAGAATGGAAGATAATGAAAACGAATTTGTTGTAATTGCTGCCGGTTATCCGCATGAAATGAACTTTTTTATTGACTCGAATCCGGGATTAAAATCCCGGTTCACCCACTTTTTTAATTTTGACGATTATTCACCCGATGAATTGCTGGAAATTTTCAAGATGATTTCCGCTAAAGAAGAATATACAATTAAAGATGAGGCTTTGGATTTGTTAAAGAAGCAATTCATTAATTTATATCGGAAGAGAGATAAAACCTTCGGCAACGCACGTTTGGTAAAAAATTATTTTAGCGAAGCAAAGATTAATTTAAGTAAACGTTACTTAAAAATGCCGGTTGTTAAGCGTACCAAAGAAGCCATGACAACAATATATGCCGAAGATATACTCCCTATCCTCGAAAGTAGTAGTGCAAAAGACATACACTTGGGAATTGATGAAGAGGCATTAAAGAAAGCACAGGATAAATTAAATAATCTTACAGGCTTGAATTCTGTTAAAAAAGAAATTACTGAAATTATTAAGCTTGCAAGATTTTATTCCGAACAGGGCGAAAATATTCAGGATAAATTTTCCTCGCACATTATATTTCTAGGAAATCCCGGGACAGGAAAAACAACTGTTGCAAGGCTTTTTAGTGAAATTTATTCCGCTCTCGGAATTCTTCCTAAAGGCCATTTAGTTGAAGTTGACAGACAAGGATTAGTTGCCAGTTTCGTCGGACAAACTGCGGAAAAGACCAAGGAAGCGATTGATAAAGCTATAGGCGGTACTTTATTTATCGATGAAGCTTATACACTTATTAAAACCAAAGATGCCGGCGGATCGGATTTCGGCAAGGAAGCACTCGATACGTTATTAAAACGAATGGAAGACGACAGAGGAAAATTTATTGTTATTGCCGCCGGGTACACAGATGAAATGAACAATTTCATAAAAAGTAATCCCGGGCTTCAATCACGCTTTACTAAAAAAATAATTTTCGAAGATTATTCGCCTGATGAATTATTAGAAATAACTAATAAACTTCTTGAAAGCAAAGATCATAAACTTGATGAAGAGGCAAAAGAACCGCTTAAAAAATACTTCAATAAAATATACAGGAATAGAGACAAAACTTTCGGTAATGCGAGACTTGTTAGAGACCTGACGGAAAGCGCTTTAAAAAATCAGCTGCTGAGAATAGCGGATATTCCTTATGAAGAAAGACACGAAGAAGTAATTAAATATATTCTCCCGGAAGATGTTGCAGAACTAATAACTCAAAGAAAAGAAAAAGAATCCGTTAAAGTAGAGGGTGATCCGGAACTGCTGGATAAATATCTACAAAATCTTAAGGATTTAACCGGATTAGATTCTGTTAAAAAATCCGTAACAAAACTAATCAGCAGTTTGAAAGTAGCTAAGCTGAGAAAACAAAAAGGACTAAAAGTTATTCCTAAAAATCTGAATTCGGTTTTTATGGGAAATCCAGGTACAGGCAAAACTACGGTTGCAAGATTATTAAGCAAAATATATAAAGAAATGGGAGTGCTGGAAAAAGGTCACTTAATAGAAGTTGACCGATCAGGATTAGTTGCCGGATACCAGGGACAGACTGCAGCCAAGACAAATGATGTTATCGATAAGGCTCTCGGAGGTACTCTTTTCATTGATGAAGCCTACTCTCTTGCAAGAAGTCAAAACGACTTTGGAAGAGAAGTAATAGATACGCTGTTAAAACGCATGGAAGATGACTATGGGAAATTTATTGTTATTGTTGCCGGATATACGGCGGAGATGAAAGAATTTTTGGAATCGAATCCGGGTGTGCAGTCACGCTTTCCTAATTATTTTATCTTTGAAGACTTTACACCGAGGCAAATGCTGGAAATTACACATTTGATAAGCGAAAAAAACGGGTATAAGCTTGATGAAGGCGCCTGGCAGCTGCTGCTTGATATCTTTACCAAACAATACAAGGAAAGAGATAAAAATTTCGGAAATGCCAGGACGGTAAAAAATATTTTATATAAAGCTATCAGCAACCAGGAGGAAAGAATATTAACAATATTGGAACCGGATGAAAATGATTTAACAATGATTACTTTGGATGACGTTGATAAAATAGAATTGACGGAAATTTAAAAAAGTAAAATATTTTAATTATCTTATCTTTAATTTTAATTCTTATCAATATATTTCACTTTTCCAAATATGCTTCAGAAAAAAATCTAACAAAAAAATTCGGATCTTTTACAGCGGTAAATTCTATAAATCTTCAAGTAAAGAAAGGGGAACTATACGGTTTTCTTGGGCCAAACGGTGCAGGAAAAACTACAACAATAAAAATGATTGCGGGTTTATACTCCCCCACCGGCGGAAAAATTACTATAGATGGAATTGATATAACCAGAGAACCAATTAAAGCAAAATCAATTATAGGTTATATTCCCGATCAGCCTTTTTTATACGATAAATTAACCGGGAGAGAGTTTTTATATTTCAGCGGAGGCTTGTATAACCTGGATAAGGAATTTCTGCATAATAAAATCGAAGAATTGATAACGCAGTTTAATATAAAAGAATGGGTCGATAAAAGGACGGAAGAATATTCTCTTGGAATGCGGCAGAGAATAACATTTGCTTCGGCATTTCTTCATTCACCTAAATTATTATTGGTTGACGAGCCTATGGTCGGTCTTGATCCCCAAAGTGCTGTTGTTATCAAAAAAATATTAAAGGAAAAAGCCTTTGATGGCGCGGCAATATTTATGTCTACACACAGCTTGTCGGTTGCCGAAGAGATATGTGATAAAATTGCCATAATTAAAGAAGGGCAAATAATTTATGATGATAAAAAAGAAGAGGTGGAAAAATTCAAATCCCAGCTAAAAGTCAATTTTGAATCATTCTTCCTCGAATTGACTAAGTGACTATTCTATCTGATTGTTAACTTAATTCATCTAGTTGAAATTAAATTAATTAAATGAAAGATTTTATTCACATAGTTAAATATAAGCTGTTAATTTTTTTTAAAAATAACTCTTCTTTTAATACAAGAAGCTTAATAAAGAATTTAAGCTCATTCATAGTTTATTCGGTATTCGCTGTCGGAGCATTTTTATTTACAGGAAATGCTCTATCGTTTTTATTAATTAAAGTTAAAATCGGTTCATTTCTTCTTCATAGATTTATTTCAATAATTCTATTTATTTTCTTTTTAGCGGTTAATGTCGGCAACATTGTTGTGTCCTACTCAACGCTTTACAAGTCTAAGGAAGTGAGTTATCTTTTCACCAAACCTGTATCATATTTAAATATTTTTGCGGTAAAATTTTTAGATAATTTTTTCTATAGCTCTACAACATTACTGCTTATTATTTGTTCCGTGCTTTTGGGGTACGGTACTTATTTTAAAATGAATTTTTGGTTCTACCCGGTTTCAATTTTTTTAATCATTTTACCGTTTATGATAACAGCCGCTTCAATCGGGGTAATATTTTTAATGCTTATACTAAGGTTATCTGAGAAAATAGGGGTCAAAAACGTGCTTGCCTTCTTTTTCATTTTATATTTGGCATCATTAGGTCTATTTTTCAAAATCAGCAATCCGGTAAATATAGTTAGCAGCGTAATGCATTTTTATCCCGATATAAACGGGTATTTCGGCTTCTTGGATAATCCGATTTTAAAATTTCTTCCTAACTTTTGGGCGGCCGATGCTTTCTACTGGATGTCATCCGGTAAAATAATTAATTCGTTCCCGGATATTTTTCTGCAAATTTTTACTGCTGCATTCTTCTTTACTCTTGCTCTTTATTTATCATCAAAATGGTATTTCCAGACATGGAAAAATTCTCTTCATTTCTCTTTTAAAAAAAAGAATTCTACAAAATTAAAAAGGAGACTAATCTCCTTTTCTAATAAATCTTCTTTCAGCCCGCAGACGGAAGCCTTGTTAAAAAAAGAATTCATGCAGTTTTTCAGAGAACCAAGCCAATGGATTCATCTTTCCGTCATTTTAATATTAATTATTATATTTATTTTCAGTTTGACGAGTATTGATTTTAAATTATTATCGACATTTAATACAGCATTTAAAACCATAATATATTTGGTAATATTTTTATTTAACGTTTTTTTAGTATCATCATTGGCTCTAAGATTTGTATTTCCCATAGTAAGCATAGAGGGAGAAGCATTCTGGAAGATTAAAAGTTCCCCTATAAATCCCAACAAGATTATTTTAATAAAATTTTCCATTTATTTTATAATTATCTTTTTCATAAGTCAGATTTTAAACATCTTTTCCCAGCTTAAATTCCCTTCTGAGTTAATTGGTACTTCTATAATAAATACTATCTTTATTTGTTTAACAATTGTTTCGCTAAACTTTGGAATGGGAAGCTTTTTTGCAAATTTCAAAGAGAAAAATCCGGTAAGAATTGCATCATCTCAGGGAGCTACAATTACATTTTTACTAACTCTTATTTACTTGGTTTTTCTTGTGGTTGTTTTATTTATACCGCTTTTTAATTTCTTTAACCCTAAAAAAACTCATTTACCTGCTACATTACATTATTTGGAATTAACTAATTTAATTATAGCATTTACTTCTATTTTAATTACATTTATTTCTTTCCGTTTAGGTAAAACTTCGTTAAAACGTGATATATAAAAAACCTCCCGAAATAATTCGGGAGGATTACCTCCCAAAAAATTTAGGAGGACGTCGGCTTTGCTTGAGGGAATGCTTTTTGCTTAAAGCAATTTTTGCCGAAATATTTTTTAAACTTTCATTTTAATTTAAAACTCAATCATAATTCGCAAAATTATTTTACTTCAACAAAATTATCTTTAATGATTTTATTTGATCACCGACTTTCAAATCGGTTATATAAACCCCGCTGGATACTTTCATTCCGCTGTCATTACTTCCATCCCATTTGTACAGATAATTACCGGAAGGTAAATTTTTATTTAATATCCTCTTAACTAATCTTCCTTGAATATCGTATATCGAAAGCTGAGCTATTGAGTTCGATAGTTTTTCAGGTATATTAAAGCTGATAGTTGTAGTCGGGTTAAAGGGATTCGGAAAAGCTTTTATAACAAGATAACTTTCCGGGATATTTTGCTGATTATTAACGTTTTTAATTCCCGTAATTAACTGAGCACCCTCTCCCCTGCTTTGACCGCTGTTATCAGCTAAATAAATATTCACCCATGACGGACGCAGAGCTGAAGTTAATGCTGAATCCTGCCATTCCTGATCAGTCAACCTTAAAAAATTTGTGGAGGTATATTCGTAATAACTCATAACCGGTCCGATAAATGCTGTTGTTTGATTGCCGGGCAAAGGAGCGATAAAAACACCTAAATTAACTGGTCCGGTACCAACATGTTTAACCCACCCAAGGGGATTACCAAAACAATCAGTCGGCACTGTATGTACGTCCGCTACTACCTCATTGTTTGTTAAAAATCCATCTGAGGAACCCATATAATATTGATAAAATAATTTTGCATACCATCCGCTGTATGGAAGTGTACCGCTTCCGCCGATTGTGTTGTATACTACCCTCTTAAGAAAATCGGTTTCCTGCTGACTAAATGCTGTCCCGTTTAATTCCTTTTCCGCTATTGTTTGCAGTGTATCTGATATCTTTCCCAGATTATCAAAATAATTCATAACAATTGGCATCATAGAATTGTTACCGATATTTAAATTGGAAAATTCTTTTTGAGCATTTTCTGCGAGCAATTTTAAATCGTTATAAAATTCCGGGAAGGGTTCAATATAAGTATAGGGATAGGAACAAACAGTACCTCCGGTATATGATTGTTTTGCATACAATAAATTATCGTGCCTTAATTCCGCCCATGATGCAAGCTGAGTATTTAATTTTTCCTGCCAGAAAGCCGCAGTCTTCATAAATGGAGGAAGGCTGTTTCTACTAGCCGGAGGATTTAATGCTCTTATTGTATTTAACCACGAATTATAAAAAGTTCCCTTCCAGAATTCTGTACCGTATGAATCTATCAAATATCTTAATGCTGCAAGATTACTTCCGTAATCATATTTCGTTATTTCATTTTGAAGTAATTGTGCGGCTGCATCGTTTCCTAACGCAAACATGGGATCGAGTGATGACGGCAGTAATCTGCATGTTTTTGTTCTGTCGAAAACAACACTCGAAAAAACATAAGAATCTATAATAAATCTCTGCCCAAATAAAAGAAATGCAGAAGCCGGAATAATACTATCCGGTTTAAACGGATCATGATAAAGAATCTGAGATAAAATAAGTTGATATGCGAAAGATTGCTTTTTTAAAGTATCCTGAAATGTAACAAGTTTAAGGCTGTCTAACAGGTCGCTTGCATTATTAAGGTTAACCGCATTTTTTAAATAAGCCAAATTATCAATCGTTACATTGTCCTGGTCGCCTACAAAATATTTCAATATGCTTTCGATTAAATTATAAGTACTGATTACACCCGTCTTATTAAACAATTCCCTTATCAACATAACATCTATAGATTGTCTCTGGAGCGCCTTATATATTTTTACGGTGTCTTTTTCGTTATATGAACTCGGCATTAATAAATAAATCTCGGTTCTTCCAAGCCACATCATAACTCTAAAGTAATTTGCCAGTTGAGGATACATTTGATCATCATAATGCCCTCTTGGTTTAAACTGGCTCCAATCATATGTAACCGCAATGGATGAAAATAATGTATCTTTACTAGGCGCGCCTGCATTCATGATATTAGAAATTACTTCGTTGATTTTTGTTGAATTACCGGAATAAACAGGATTAACCTGCTGACCAAATAGTTTTAAAGGAACCGTTAAATATAAATCCACATCTTTTAATGATTGAGTTATTCCCGGATTGCCCGTATATGTTGATGCTAAAGCCGGAATGCCGTCATGCATTTTTAATAGCATACTTTTAACAGAATCTATTAAGACACTCAGCTCAACATCTTTCAAAATATTATCGTACGACATATGCAGTGCATAAAGAATCGCATCGGTTGAAACAAAGACCGGTAAATCCTTTTGGAATATATCAAGAAAAGCTCCGCCAAAAGAAACAGCATTTAATCTTTGGCTTACAACAAATCCGTTCTTTTGAAGTAAAGATTTCTCATAATCGGTTAAATGATATTTTGCATCGATGTTGTCAAAATATACTGCCGATGAATAATTCTGATTTATGCTAGACACAAATTTCCCGGCATTATATTCCTGCATTAAAGCTTCGGCTGAAAGATTTTGATGTGTTTGAAGAAATTGTTTGTAAGCCTCTAAATTAAATTTGGAACTTTGAGCTTTGACATTTGTCAAGAAGAGAAACAATAATAAGTAAATTGTCAACGGCTGTATAAATTTCTTCATCATACCCCTAATTTTATTTTAAGTTTATATAAAATCCCGTTATAACTAAATATGATTTTTAAAGTATCTAATTAATAAAGCTGCTTTTTTATTTATCCTGATTACAGCGTAATTAAATAAGAAAATAGTTTTTATACTCTTAAATTAATCTCATAAATATATTATTTTCACGATAGATTATATTTCAATCTCACCAATAAATATGCCTTGAAAGTATTTAAACAAACAATCTATAATTTTTACCGAATTAGCTTTTTTATTCTGATTGTGAAATATAAGTGGTGCGAAAATATTTCACTTTTTGAAAATTATGCACAACTTATTTTTTTATTTGTTTTGTTGGAAATTTAAATAAAATTAAAATGGAAGTTTAAAGCTCAATTGATAGCGGTTCATGGAATTTGTCCTAAGCTGAACTAACGGCCGGCTGCTGCTTTGGGAAATGAATAAAACATCTATTTGACTATATACCCAAACTGCGATGAAACTTATTAGTGAAATATTTTTTAATTTATAAGAAGTATTATATTGATTATAATTATTTTGAATTGTCGATAAGTTTACATCATTCAAATATTTCTTCTGCTTATTATTACAATCAATTATAAAATAGACAGTTGAGCCAAGGGCCGCTACTCCAAGCGAAGTTAATATCCATCCCTTTAATGAATTACTATTATTATAGATCTGGCCCCATCCAGGAAATATTAATGATCTTATAATTACCGGCTTAATATCGTTATTTGATTCCAATGTCTGAGAGCTATTAATAGGTACAGTGTTAGGTTTTTTTTCCGGGGATTTGCTGTAAACTTTCTCACGAATATATTCATTTTTAATTTGATTAAAAAAAGAAATGATTTTAGGAGAAGTTTTTGCCGAATCCAGAGCATAAGACGAATCAATTCTAAGTATTTGAATAAAGCTTTTTTTTGCTGCCGTATCGTTTAATAAAGAAAATTCGGAAACACCTTTTAATCTATAAATTTCCATTAATTGATCCTTATTGTAATTATTTTTATGCAGCAGCATTGTTTCAGCATTCTCTATAACTCTCCCGTATTGAAACGCTTCAAACTCATTTCTTAAAACAGATAATGAATCACTCCCTTGTTGTGCATAAGAATGTGATGTTAGAATTATTAGAAATAAAACGGGTAATATTTTTTTTATCATTTTTATTTCAGCAAAATCATCTTCTTTGATTTGGAATAATAGCTTGACGAGAGTCTGTAAATATATACGCCGCTGGAAACTTGTTTCCCCTGTACACCTGTTCCGTTCCATGTTAATGTATATTTTCCCGGTTCGTAAATCTTTGATGTTAAATTTTTAATATGCTCGCCTAAAATAGAATAAATATCCAACGAAATTTTACTTTGTTTCGGCACCTCAAAATCTATACGTGTAGAAGGATTAAAAGGATTAGGATAATTATCGTCTAATTTAAATTCATTTGGCGCATCCGGTTTACTTTGATTTACAACAGTTGATACGGAGGTTGAAAATACTTCAATATAGGGGACATCAAGACCATTCGTATTAGTTCCGCCAAACACATAAATTGAACCATAATAGTTAACCGCCATAGGATCTCTCCTGGCATAATTAAGACTCGGACCATCTTCAACCTCAGAAGAACTGCTCCCTACTCTTATAATATCAACAGAGGAAAGTGCATTATTAGTCTCATTAAATCCTCCGATAATAAAAATTATACCGTTTAATACAACCGCTGTGCCCCCTGCTCTGGGATGATCAAGTTCATTTGAAAGCAAGAACATTTTATTATTAATGATATCATATTTATAAATTGATTTTAAAAGAAGGTTTCTGGCGCCCCCGAATAAATAAATATAATTGTTGTAAACAGCCGACATTTGTTGTGTTGGAAATGATATTGAATAAAGTGTATCGGTATAATTTATAACATTGTCTGTTGATAAGTTATAAGAATACATATACGGAAAGACAGTGTCTTGAGTTGTTCCTCCGAATACATAAATGTTATTTCCTATAATCTGCCCAGTTGAATAAACTCTGCTAAAATAATCATTCGTTGTTAAAACACTTGGTGAAGAGGAAAAATTCCATGATTCCAGTGAAGCCGCTCCAGATGAATCAGATGAAATCCCTCCCATATAAATAACCCTATTTGAATCGGCGCCTGCAATAAAATCAGCGCGAGGATAATTCATATTACCCGCAACTTTCCAGGAATTTGTCCTCGGATTGTAAACTTGAATAAGATCAAGATTAGTATTTTGCGCCTCTGAAAATCCTCCGAAAATATAAATTAGAGAATCGTGAACAATGGCTTGTCCGCCTGAAACAGGAGTTCGCATTTGTCCCACAACTTGCCACCCTTGACCATATGTACTAATATTAAATACAATTAATAAAAAAGCTATAAACTTCATATTTTTAACTAACTTTACTCCAATTATATGTATATCCAACAACTATAGTGCCATCAAGCTAATTATTTGATTTTACAAAATTATAATTAAAATCTAAAGTTTTTTTTGAATTTATTGTAACCTCCCTGGAAATAGATTCATACTGTGAATTTTTTACGGTTACTTCGTATTTACCAGGTAACAAAACAATCGGTTTTCTAAGAGGAGTTATTCCAATTAACTTACCGTTAATAAATATCTCGCCCCAGGGATAAATATTGCATTTCAAATAACCAACCAATTCCTGAAAATTTACTTTTATTGTTTCTGTTTTTTGAGAAACGATATTTAAATTTCTTATTACCGGCGGATAATCCGGATGAACTAATTTTATTTCATGTAGCCCAGGGCTTAACATTATTTCATTCTGAAGAGGCGTTCTGTCAACTTTTTTATTATCCACATATACTTCAGCCCATGGAAAACAATCAACATCTAACATTCCAGGCAGCTGTGTCTTATTTGATTCCAAATTTTTATTGTCTGTTATATTTTCTTTTATTTCATTTTGAGGAGGTTTATTTCCGGTAATTTTTTGCGTTTCCGTTCCGGTTGAAGGAAGCGTCTTTTTAGTTTCTTTTGGAGTTGTTATTTCTAAGGAAGGTTGTTTATTGATTTTTTGATCTATCAATTTATCAGAAACTTTTTTTTCTTGGAAAATTAAAAATAGGACTAAAATTACTATTAAAGATAATACAGATAAAATTGCATTACGCACTCTTCTCTTATTCTTATTACTGCCTTTATTTACATTAACATCATTTTGAATATTCAAATAATTTAAAACTTCATCTACATTTTTCGCTCTTTCTTCAATATTCTTTTGAAGCATGCTTTTAATAGCCGGACGAACTTCAACGGGAAGCTTTTCAATTGCGGAAATTAGCTTATCTTCATTAAAATTAATAATATTATTTATTGTAGTTGCAATTTCATCGCCGAGTATCGGGTTTATTCCGGAAAAAAGTTCATAGGCAACCAGACCTGCAGAAAAAATATCGGTTTGAAAAGATTTTTCTCCATTGATTTGTTCAGGCGCCATGTAAGTGGGGGTTCCGAGAATGGATGTTTTATTCGTAAGAGATTTTTCATTACTTACCAGAGCCAAACCGAAATCCGCAATCTTCAATTCCAAATTTGAATTTACAAGAATATTTTCAGGCTTAATATCGCGGTGAATAATTTGATTTTTATGGGCAGTCTTTAATGCATTCAGCAGTTGTACAAAAAGGCTTATTTTTTTCTCAAAGGAAAGATTATTTTTATCAATTAATTCTCTTAGATTATTACTTTCAAAATGTTCAAAAGAGATGTAAAAAAATTCGTGGTAAGTACCGAAATCCAATACCTTGATTATATTAGGATGATTCAGCTTAGCTAAAAGTTTAGCTTCTCTTTTAAATCTTTCTAAAATTGAATTATCCGATAATTTACTCGTATCAAGAGTTTTTAATATAATTTTTTTACCAAGATATACATGATTAGCCAGATAAACCCCGGTCTGAATATCTTTTTTCAGACAATCTATTATTTCAAACTTATCAAACAATATTTCGGTAGATTTAATATCCATTTATAATTTTACAAATTATTATCCATCTCTTTTATTTTTATCTGTACCCATCTTACGGAAACCCCAAGCGATTTTGCAGCTAAAGTTCTGTTTCCGTCATATTCATCAAGACGCTTTTTTAAAATGATTTTTTCAAAATCCTTTAATGTCCCGGTAAATTTTTCATCATCGGAATCTTCTTCAATCACAATATGTTCACTAGTTAGTTTATCGCTTTCACAAAGTATTAGAGCCCGCTGAATAACATTTTCAAGTTGTCTAACATTCCCGGGCCACATATAATCTTCCAATATTTTTAAAGCTTTCGAATCCATGTGAATTTGTTTATCTGAGAACTTTTTTAAAAAGTGTTCGACTAACAGAGGAATATCTCCCTTCCTCTCTCTCAACGGCGGAATCTTAATTGGAAAGACATTTAGCCTGTAAAAAAGGTCCTCTCTGAATTTGCCTTCTTTTGATAACTGTTTAAGATCTTTATTAGTTGCTGTAATTACCCTAACATCAACTTTTATTATGCGGGTATCTCCTAATCTTATTATTTCTTTATTTTGAAGAACCCTTAATAATTTTGCTTGAAGTGCGACTGAAATATCGGCAATTTCATCTAAAAAGAATGTACCGTTTTGAGCAACTTCAAATAAACCTTTCTTATCCGAATTAGCGCCGGTAAAAGCGCCTTTTTTATAACCGAATAATTCACTCTCCAGCAGCGTATCAGGAATTGATCCGCAGAATTGAGCCAGATAAGGCTGCTCTTTCCTATTACTTAAATTGTGTATTGCTTTTGCTATCAGTTCTTTTCCGGTACCGCTTTCTCCTAACAGCAGTACTGTTGCATCGGTTACAGCAACTTTATGGATTAACACGGCAAGCTTCTGCATTGCCGGACTTTTACCTACAAGTTCGGGAATTGTTTTATTCGACTGAAGCTGATTTCTTAAAATTAAATTTTCGTCATGTAGTTTTTGAAATTGAACTATCTTATCTAATGCAAGCGAAACAAGATTGGAGAAAAAACTTAAGAAAACCAGGTTGCTTTCATTAAACTCTTTCCTATTCAGCCTGCTGTCAACTAATATTACTCCCCAAATTTTTTCGTCTCTTTTAATCGGTACGCCGAGAATGGACTTAATGTTATGGATCTGAATGCTCTTGAATTGTGAAACGCTGGGATCGCTCTGAACATCATGATAAAGACACGGTTCTCCTTTTTCAATTACTTTTTGAAGTACACCCGACGAAAAGAAAGAAAGATCTTCAATATCCTCCTTTTGTAAGTTTCTTGCACTTATTATGATGAACTTTTTTTCTATTTCATCGTATTTAACAAACAATCCGTGTTCTGCATTCAGAACTTTAATAATTAAGTCCAAAGTTTCTCTGATTAGAGTATCTTCGTAAGTAACGGAGTTCAGCGTCTGACTTATTTTATATAAAGTCTCAAATTGCTCTTTATTAATTAACCGAATCGATTCAGTATTAAATATATTCATCTATTCTATAAAAAATAATTACGGAACATTAAATGTAGCCGGAAATGATCTCGATCTATTTTGAAATTGATCTACAACCCAAATTACCCAATAATAATTATTGCTGCTTAACGGGACATTTACAAAGTAAGAAGTGGAATCAGACGAGATTTTGTCTTTACTAAAAACCAGCTGTGAATTAGCAAAATTGTTAGTATAAATTTCTATCTTGTAAGTAAACGAATAACCGGTTTTATATCTCTGCCATTGAAGTATAGGAGTTGAAGAAACTGTTGTATCATTTGCCGGGTATTGTATGGATACACCTGTTTTAATTACTCTGGTTACCTTATCGCTTCCTATATTAAACTGTCTTTTCGTAATATCCTTGACAATTATATTGAAATCCAAACCGATTGTCTGTTCAATATCGGATACATTCAAATCTTGAGTAGTTAAAGTTGTTTCATATTCTTTGCTTACTACATTAAAATCCAAAGCTTTTTTTAGGTTAAGTTGTGAGTTTTCGACAAATACAGAATCAATGTTATTATCTCTGTTTGATATTTTTGAATGTAAAATTAATTGATAAGTTTGACCGGGCGGTGAAAACTGATTTATAACTACCGAATAAATTGATATGCTGTCTAATTGAGGAATTTGATTAAGATTTACATTATAATTTAAGACTTTGGAACTTCCCCATGTAACATTAATTGTATCCGATACATAGCCGGTCTTTTGAAAGATGAGCTTACCATTTAAAGGCAAAATTCTATTAAATTTAAAATTACCGTTCAAATCAGTACTCATAGATAAATTTGAAGGGCTCCAATAAACCGTTACATCGGGAATTCCGTTAAAAGGCGGACTGAATGTGAGCGCACTGCCTTGTAAGGTTACATAGGAATAATTCGGATTATTCGGATCAAGCGGATTATTTCTCGGTGCATTACACGAAATAAAAATAATTAAACTGCTTACCATAAACAATTTCAATACTAAATAAAGTATACTTAATTTTTTGGATGAGTTATTCTTAAAATACATTTTCTGGAAATAATAATAAGAAATAAGCTATTTTAACTGTGTTAAGGTAAACACTAAAAAGTCGTGTTTATGACAAATCAAATATAATTATTTTTTTATTTTATCATATAAATAAACCATTAATTCCTGCTTTTTCTGTATTCAGGTCTCTGAACCTTTTATTAGTTTTAAATAACTGTTATTACTATGAATTCATACAAAAATGACAATTAGAGATTAGACTAGATCTTCTTTAATTGTAGGTACTGAAATCTCATCAACAATTTTATTTTGATCTACAATAATTGCACTCAGTTTATTCCCTGCATAAATTGAAGTATCAATGTAAACAACGTTATTGGACTTTTGATAAGTGATTTCCTCTTTTCTTGTATGACCGACAACCTGGAGTTTGCCTATATCCAATAATTCGCTTCTGGTCCATAATATTCCTTCAGGACTGGTTAAATCATTCTTTACAATTTCACTCATCAATTCCAAGTTGTCCCGAAAATTTTTAGGAAATTTTGATTCATAGTACTTTGATATGCCGGCATGAGAGATAAAACAGTCCTGGAGATTTAAAAAAATAGGGGCATTAATTATTAATTCCAGATGTTCCGCTATTTTATCAAATCTATTCTCATAAGAAGCAATGGTATTTTCATACCCGTTATAAATCCATGAAGATCCCATTTGGCTTAAAGGATAATTGACAAAATAATAAAACATATAATCATGGTTACCGGGTGTAAATATTATTTTTTCAGATTTAATGAAATCGATTACCTCAAAGCTGTATTTTCCCCTATCAACCAAATCTCCGACACTATATATTTGAATAGCAGGATATTTCTCTTTAATTTTTTTTACAATATTCTTCAGCGTATTAAAGCAGCCGTGTATGTCACCGATTATAGCAATCATTTAGATATAAAATTGATTAAAAATAAAATGCGGCACTTGATATGGTTAAACCAGTTTATAAATACTTAAAATATTTTATTCGGAATTTAAAATGCATTATACCTAATTCCGATATAATTATATTTCAAATAATACTAAAAATTATTAATTATAATACTCTTTATACGTACTTATTATCACGAGCATATTTAAACAGCTCATCTTTAAATTTGGGATGAGCAATACTAATAAGCGCTTTTACTCTTTCACTAACCGGTTTACCGAATAGCTGAGCATAACCATACTCCGTAACAACGTAATGCACATCTCCTCTTGTTGTAACAACACCGGCCCCGGGTTTAAGGAACGGAACTATTCTAGAGATTTTTAAATCTTTAGTAGTAGAAGGAATTGCAATAATAGGTTTACCACCTTCGGAATGTGCTGCTCCTCTTATAAAATCTAGTTGGCCTCCAAAGCCGCTGTATAACCTTGGTCCGATAGAGTCGGAACAGACCTGCCCGGTTAAATCAATTTCAATTGCGGAATTTATTGCAACCATTTTATAGTTTTTTGCAATGATAAACGGATCATTAACGTATTCCTGCCTATGAAATTCTATCATTGGATTATTATCAATAAAATCGTAAAGTTTTTTCGTGCCTAACACAAAGCCGGCAACAATCTTACCGGGATGTAATGTTTTCATCTCATTAGTAATCACACCTTTTTCAACAAGTTCGATAGTGCCGTCTGAAAACATCTCGGAATGAATTCCTAAAGCTTTTCTGTCCGACAGATAATTTAAAACAAAATCGGGTATTGCACCGATCCCCATTTGCAGTGTAGAACCGTCTTCAATTAAATCAGCAATATTAGAAGCAATTTTTTTATTAATCTCGGTAATTTCGGGCGAAGTTTCTCTATCGCCTTGAGGCAACTCGGCAATTTCTTCATCAACTTCAACAATATAATTTATTTTGCTAATATGAATGAAACTATCGCCTAAAGACCTGGGCATTTTTTTATTTACCTGAGCAATTACAACTTTAGCCTTCTCAGCGCCTGTTTTAGTCAATCCTACTTCAACACCGAAACTGCAAAATCCATGTTCATCAGGCGGAGAGACATGTATTAAAGCGACATCAAGTTTAATAAATCCTTTAGCAAAAAGCAGCGGAGTTTCATACAGAAATATCGGAGTAAAGTCTGCACGTCCTTCCCTTACCGCATTACGGCTGTTAGCTCCAATGAAAAAAGCATTGTGTTTAAAATGATTTTCCATCCCCGGATTAAGATATGAGACTTTTCCTACGGCAAGAGCATGCATAATTTGAATATCTTCCAGTTCATCTTTTCTTTTAACTAATGCATTCATTAAAATACTAGGGAAAGCACAATTTGAATGAGCAAGAATTTTATCACCTGATTTGATTACTTTAACAGCTTCGTCCGCAGATACAATTTTTTGTGTATATGCTTTAAGAATATTAAACGGTATGGAATTCTTCGATTTTATATCTTCTGTTGCGACCATATTTTACCAATTTTTTATAAGCTCTTTTGGAGCAATTCACATTATTAAAAATCTATTTTGTAGATTGAACTCAAATATTTTTAATTTATAGAAAAGACTCTGAGTTTTCTAAATTCCAGATTAAAAATATTAGCAATAGCTTCATTAGAACAATGTCCTTTGTAAGTACACACCCCTTTACTTAAGCCGGCATCTCCCAACAAAGCATTTGCCAAACCGTTGTCGGCAATATTTTGAATATAACCAATTGATGCATTATTCAGGCCATAACTTGCTGTTTTTGCAACTAGCGCAGGCATATTGGGAACGCAGTAATGAATTACGTCATACATATTATAAACCGGATCCGAGAGAGTTGTTACATGACTCGTCTCAATACAACCGCCTTGATCAATCGAGACATCAATTATTACAGCTCCTTTTTTCATACTCTTCACCATTTCTTCGGTAACCAAGTGGGGAGTTTTTTCACCTTTTATTAAGACTGCGCCGATTAATACATCGGCAAATTTAACTCCGCGTGAAATAGTGTACGGATTTGCCATTACAGTAGTAATTTTCTGGCGAAATGTCGAATCGATTTTTCTTAAACGGCTTAAATCTTTATCAATAACTACTACCTGAGCGCCTCTTCCTAAAGCAGCTCTCGCTGCAGTAACACCTACCACGCCGGCCCCTAAGATTACAACTGCTGCCGGGGCTACACCGGTTATGCCTCCAATAAGTATACCTCTCCCTCCTTTTGCATAGCTTTCCAAATATCTCTCAGCTATTTGAATAGAGAGTTGACCGGCAATTTCACTCATAGAATGTAATACAGGCAACCCGATTTCATTTTCAATTAATTCGTAACCGATAGCGGTAACATTTTTTTCCAGCAGCTTTTCTATAGTTGTTTTGTTTCCAACTGCAAGATGTAAAAATGAAAAAAGTATCTGATTTTCTTGAAGAAGTTCCGTCTCTTTATCGGAAAGCGGAGTAACTTTTGCAACTAATTCCGATCTGCGATAAACTTCTTCGGCACTGTATACGATTGTTGCCCCGGTTTGAACATAATCTTCATCACTAAAATTGCTGCCTTCTCCGGCACCACTTTGAATATAAATAGTGTGTCCTGCACGAATCAAGGAATCAACGCCAGCAGGAGCAATAGCAACACGTTTTTCTTCAAAAATATTTTCTTTTGGTATTCCGATATGCATTTGGTTAATTCTTATTTTTCATTTATATAAAACTACCTATAATGATTTTAATATCCAATAATTATACACATTACATACTATTTATTCAATTTAGAAAAATATATTAAAAATTAGATCGAATCTAATTTTTTATTAACTTAAAATGGTTGTGTGAATTAATATGTGAAACCGTTAAAATGGTTAATAAATATTTTGTTTTTTATTAAGGGGCTGTCTCAAAAGAGTGAATTTGTCATGCTGAACTTGATTCAGCATCTCTTTTAGGAGAAATCCGAATGTTTAGATTCCGGGTCAAGCCCGGAATGACAGTTTTGAGAGAACCTCCCATTGGAATTTAAAGGCTACGATTAATAACTGTTTCAACAGTTTTTCATTATTGTATTTTTTAATTCACATAACTAGTTAACTCATCATAAAACAGGAGTAACCGGCTTTTTACCAGATAAAACAGAGATTACATTTTTAGCAGCCAACAGTGCCATGTTGGTCCTTGCTTCTTCGGTCGCACTGCCTATATGCGGCAGCAATACAACATTTTTAAGCCTGTAAAATTCAGAATTAATATAAGGTTCATTTTCAAAAACATCCAGACCGGCACAACGAATTTTCTTCTGTTTTAAAATTCTTATCAATTCTTTCTCTTCAATAATTTCGCCTCTTGCAGTATTTACAAGTATTGCATCCTTTTTTATTAGACTTAGTTTCTTTTTATTTAACAAATGATACGTCTTTTCTGTTAACGGTAAATGAATTGATATAAAATCCGATTTTTTTAAAAGGGTATCTAAACTTAATCTTTCAGCATCGACTTTTTGTTCAAGAAATTCATTTTTAAGATCGGAAAAATATACAATATTGGTTCCAAAAGACTTTGCTCTCAAAGCTACGGCAGTCCCGATTCTACCGGCACCTAATATTCCGAAAGTTTTACCTTTTAATTCAACTCCTAATAATAATTTCGGCTTCCACCCTTTATACTTTTTCATCATTAAAAATTTTTCCCCTTCAATAATTCTTCTTGCACAAGCAAGCACCAATGTCATTGTTAAATCTGCAGTCGAATCGGTTAAAACATCAGGCGTATTTGAAACAAAAATTTTTTTCTTTTCGGCATATTTTACATCAATATTATTAAAACCTACCGCATAGTTTGCTATGATTTTGCAATTCTTCATTTTATCAATTACGGCAGAATCAAACTTGTCTGTTAACAATGAAATAACTGCATCTGCATTTATTATATTCTGTACAAGTTCTTTTTCCGGAATAGGATGATCTTCTTCATAAACCTTAACTTTAAATTTTTTCTTTTTCAAAAGATCAACAGCGGCTTCAGGTATTTGTCTTGTAATGAATACCAAAGGAGTTTTTTTTAAATTCATAATAATGAAGACTTTTAAAATGGTTACTAAAAATTTTTAACCGAATAACATTCTAACAATAAAAACGGCACCTAAAATACCGGCAACATCTGCAATTAAACCTGCGGCCAGGGAATGACGAATATTTCTAATATTTACCGCTCCAAAATAAACTGCCAATACATAAAAAGTAGTTTCAGAACTTCCGTATAATGTTGAAGTAAGAATTCCAATAAAGGAATCCGGACCATGGACAGAAATGATTTCTGCCATAACTCCAAGCGAACCGCTTCCCGATAAAGGACGCATTAAAGCCATAGGCATAGCTTCGGCCGGCATACCGATTAAATTTGTTACCGGATGTAATATGTATATTAGCCATTGCATTGCACCGCCGGCTCTAAAAATTCCTATAGCAACCAACATTGCAACAAGATACGGAATTATTCTTACTGCGATGTTAAAGCCTTCCTTGGCGCCTTCAACAAATTTTTCATAAACTTTAACTTTCTTAATAAGACCAAATCCGATAAAGACAACGATTAGAAGAGGTATAGCTAATGTTGAAAACACCTGAATGATATTTTTAAATAATTCAGGGCTTAAAAAGCTAAAAGCAGATCCAACAATCTTACTTAATCCTGAATAAATTATAAGACCTGCAAGTAAGATTAAGCCCAAAATGGTTATAAATCCTTTTAAATTACTTTTAAGCCAGCTAGAAAATTGATCCTTTTTAATTGGAAACTTTTCCAGAGTTTTAGCTGCGGTAATTCCTGCTACAGTTGCACAAAAAGAACCGAATAGAGAAGTACCGATTATAATAGCAGGTTCGGTACTTCCTGCGGCAGCTCGAACAGCGATTGCAGTTGCCGGAATCAATGTCATTCCTGCAGTATTAATAGCTAGAAATGTACACATAGCATTTGTAGCAACACCCTTTTTTGTATTTAACTGATCCAATTCTTCCATTGCTTTTAAACCGAATGGTGTTGCTGCATTTCCAAGACCCAGCATGTTGGCCGATATATTCATTATCATTGATCCCATTGCGGGATGATCCGAAGGAACATCGGGAAATAATTTTTTTGTAAGCGGCTTTAATACTTTTGCAAGAATCGCAATTAATCCTGCTTCTTCGGCTACTTTCATTACTCCGAGCCATAGAGCCATAATTCCTATTAAGCCCAACGAAATAGTAACCGCCGTACCGGCATAATCCAAAGCGGAATTGGTGACATCTTTTAATTTTAAAAAAGAAACTTCCTCTAAAACAATATGGGCTGCAATTCTGGTAGGTGAGATTAAACTATCTATTTTTAAAGTGCCGTGAATGTCATCTTTATCGCCCGATGAAGTAGCCATCTCCTGCCAAATTTTCGGATCGGATTTACCAACCTTAAAATAAATCGTACTTTTTGCCAAATCTTTTTGAATGGTTACTTTTGCCGGTATAGCTAAACTTGCTTTTATATTATCATTATAAAATTTATTAAAGGTTGAATTATTAACATCAAGAGTTGATTGATATACTTCCTGTTTATTTTTCTGGAATGGAGCAGCTAATTCGATTGTAACAGGTAACGGGTCATTATTTTTAAATTTATTTTGACTTTGATCTATCAAATCTGTAGATAATGCGGCACCTATCCCCAAAAACAATAATGCAACCCAGACATAATTCAGCATTAAACAGCTCCGTTTCTAAGATTATCCTGTAATAAGTTTTGTCCTTTTTCCGAATGGGTAAGAATGTTTTACGTTTTTATTTGTTATAATAATTCTAACTATCAGATGATCTTGATCTGTCATTTAATAAAGCTATTGAATAGGAAATAAGTTATAATTATTTAAATAGCTGCTGAAATTAATAAACTTTCTAATGTTAAAGTATTTTTTCCCGGATATAAATAAGCCGCTTTCACTTAAAAGTTTTGGTTTATTTCCTGACGAGTATAATACGTAAGGGATAACACAAAAATAATTTTCATTTGCAGAACAGCCAGTTAAATTAAATAAGGTAAGAAATAGAACGATAAAAGACTTCGAACTATCCACCTGTTTCTTCAACTGCTTGAATTTCCTCAGTATCAATCATTATAACCTTGGAAAGAATTGAATAATCAATTTTACTATCGCTTGATTTTTGATATTTATTGATATAATTCTTTCTAAGATCGTCAATCAATTTTATTTCTTCAACTTTTTTAACGATTCCTTTTACGGAAATTGAAAATAAATTATAAGCCGGGTCGAAATCAACACTTTTCTGCTTATCAGCATTACCATATCGAAGTATCGTAAAAGTTACCTCAACATCAAACTGAATACCGTTATAAAATTCATCTTCTTTATTAAAGAAGATATATATGTTTTTGTCCAAATAAAGAAACGTAGTTGCAATTTGTGCAACTTTTTCATTTTCCAATTCTACTGCAAATACGCCTGCCGGATTACTCTTAAGCTCGCTTTCTATTAAATCCAAATCTCTTATTTGTAGAACAAACTTTCGCATAAAATTACTCACATATTAATAATTACTGTACAATGATATATCTTAATGATGTCCTGTTAATTAATCGGTTAACTTATTGCAATTTTACATTCAATAATAAATAATATTTTTGATTATTAACTCTTAAAAGATAATCGGAGTTAATTAATATTGCAATAAATTTTCCATAACTTTTTCCCTTTAATTCTTGATACATATATTATTATTAAGGGAATAACTGCAGCTTTTACAATGAGTTAAATTTTTAAGGTAATTTTGTCTTCTTATATCGTTTACCATTGTTTTAATTTCTCTTTTTATCGTCTCAAAATCCTTGTTGCTTAAATTAATTATTTGCGGATACTGAGGCCATTTAATAAATATTAATTTAAGTTCGTAAAATTTGATTTTATCAAATAGTCTGTTTACAATATATGAATAAAAACGCAATTGGCTGAAATAGCTGTTTGATTTTTCTTTCAACTGTTTTTCCGTAATCGAATCGGTTTTATAATCCACAATTATTGCTTTATCACCTTCTATAATTAATTTATCGATAATTCCGTAAAGGTAATAATCATTTTCTTTGGCATAAACTTCATATTCGTTATTATAATTTTTATATTTTTTCAAGTCGGAAAATTCATTAGAATTATAAAAGTTTTTAATATCAGCTGTAATATCATTCTTTAATTGAACTTTTTGCTTTTCATCTACTTTAAAAGTTCCTATTTCATTATTAATTGAAACATCAATAAAATCACTCAATTGATCCTGAATTATTTCTTTTTGAAGTGCCGAATGAATTATTCTCCCTTTAACATCCGAAAACTCCTTAACATTTTTGTAAACTGCTATTTCATTAAGACCGAATAATGTTTCATCCTCCTTTTCATTAAATTCATAATTTCTTTCCGGCATGTTGCGGATCATCCATTTCTTATAATTCTGGAAGAAAGGTAAAAAGCCAATATCATATGTTAAGTGATATTTTAAAGGACATTGTTTATAAACGGAAATTTTAGTCGCAGAAATCACTTCACCTTTCGGATCATCTTCTATAAAGCCAATTCTATGATGCTTTTCGTTTAATTCTACTTTTTCTTCATTTATAATTACGGGATTATATTCAACATCATTTAAGATCTTTATTTCAGCGGTGAATTCTCTTTCTTTTGTAAGATATTTATCATTTTCTAATTGTAAGAATTTCAATCCGGATTTCAATTCCAAGGATTGTTCATTAAGATCAATATCCAGTCCATTTTGCATCAAGGCTAAGAATGAATTAGCGTTAAATGCATCATGCTTATTTAAAGCCGCAGAAATAAATAAATTGTTTTTGGCCCTTGTTACACCGACATATAAAAGCCGCTTGAATTCGGCGATATTTTTCTTTTCCAGAATCACATTACTTATTCCGACAATGGGAGCTGAAAAATATTCCGAAGAGTAGTAAGAATTAAGCGGGACTTTTGTTAAGAGACCGAAATTCTTATCAACAGTAATTGACTTTGATTTTATAGAATCTTTTTTTAAAGGTTCATTACTGCCGTAAAGAAATACCGCATCAAATTCCAATCCTTTTGATTGATGAAATGTCATTATTTTAACGGAGTTTGAATCGTCACCGACTGCCGCCTGGGCTTCATCTTCAAATTGTTCAATAGAATCCTTAAGAAAAACGACGTATTCGTAAAGTGTTTTGAAACCCTGGGAGAAAAAAATAATAGTTAATTTAATCAGCTTCTTAATATTTGCGATTTCTTGATATCCATTTTGTTTTGATGCCAATACAGCAAGCAGATTCGATTCAGCCAGTATCTTCCTTAAAAGTGCAGTTATGTTATAATTCTTAGCCATTGATAAATTTTCTTTCAATGTATCAATAATACCTTTAAGTTCTTTATTAATCTTAATAAACTGTTGTAATCTTTCCCAGTAATTCTGCCCAGTCTGTAATGATATTTCGAATATTTGGGAATCAGACAGAGAAAAGAACGGGGAACGCAATATTCCTATCAATGCCGTATCGTTATCATTATCCTCTAAAAAAGAAAAGTAATTATAAACGTCATAAACAGATTGCCTTTGATAAAAACCCTTGCCTCCTAAAATAGTAAACGGGATATTATATTTTGCAAATACCTTTTCCAATTCATGAAAGTACTTTCTCTTCCTGCACAATACCGCTATATCATTCCAATTTGATTTTATGGGGCTTTCCTTATCATTTATTAATTTAATTATCCTTTTTGCAACAATTTCCGCTTCAGGATTTTCAATAAAAATATCCCCATCATTACTTTTTATTTCATCATTATTTTTAGCTATCAGAATTTCCACTTGACCCGAGGTGTTATCCGTTCTTGCACAAACTAAATCCGAATGTTCTACTTCATTAAACATTAAATCCGGTTTTTCAAATAATTTCTTAAATAACAAATTCGTAAATAAACAGATGGCAGGTGCCATTCTAAAACTATCCGGCAGAGTCAATAGATATTCCGGTCCTGAAGTTTTTTTAATATCATTTTTCGTAATATCAAATACTTCCAGTTCGGCATCCCGGAACATGTATATACTCTGTTTTTCGTCTCCCACTATAAAAAGATTACCGGTTTTTAACTTTTCAAGAATCGGCAGAAAAATATTGTACTGTATTTCATTTGTATCTTGATACTCATCAATCATTATATATTTGTATTTTCCGGACAAATCCTTTTTAATATTTTTCAACTCTAATATTTTTTTAGTATAAAGAAGGATATCCTCATAATCCAGGAAGCCGCTTTCTTTTTTCTTTTTATTGTACAATTCCAGCGCTTTGTTAAAGAAATAAATTATGTCCTTTCCGAAACGTGCAAGTTCAATTTCTATTTCATAATTATTACCGCTGTAATCTAGATTGGAAAAATCTTCAAAAAAATATTCGACTCGGTCAATTTCTTCTTTAAAACTATTTCTCAACTTTTTATTTAGATACCCTCTGCTCTTAATTTTATTTTCTTTTGTAAGCGCATATTCTTTTATGTCCAGTAAATTTTTTATAATAATTTCATTTTGAGAAGAATTCAGCAAGCTATTAATCGAGTTTTTTATTTCAACTGCGGTTTGGTTGTTGTTGTTTTCATTTAGTACAACATCATTAATTTTTGTAAGAGAAGAAATAACATCATTTATTCCTGTTAAAAATATTTTTTTAAAATTATCCCGAAATGATTGATTGAAAAACAAGGCTATATCTTTTTCAGGTTTCGAATAAATTTTACCGGAAACCGCTAATACATTTTTGCGATTTTTTATTAATGTGATTATTTCATTTGCCAGAAGATTTTTTGAAGAATAAATTCTGATTAATTTCTTTAATTTTTCCAGATCATCATTATCTTTTAAAGAATTCTTTATTGTTTCTTCCACGCAAAGTTCAATTAATTCCCCGGAAATATTTTCATCGACAGGCGTAAAATTGGCATCCAGTTCGGCTTCAACCGGATGTTCGCGAAGGATATCGATACAAAAAGAATGTATGGTTGAAATATTTGCGGAAACCAATTGCCTCCGTATACTCTCCAGCTTTTTAATTTCATTTTCGTTAACCGAAACTTTAATTTCATTTTCAATCTCACCGGCTATCTTTTTATAAAGCTCGCTTGCTGCCTTATCTGTAAATGTAATTGCAGCAATATTTCTCAAAGATATATTTTCTTCTTTAATGATTTTTAAAAATCTTTTGGATAATACAAAGGTTTTCCCGGAGCCGGCATTTGCCGTAAGTGAGATATGTTTTTTATAATTTAAAGCCTTTTCCTGGTGTGAAGTTAAATAAGCCATTACGCTTGATCTTTTGCTTGATTATTTCTTTTTAATCTCGGAATTAATATTTTAAATACCGTACCGGGAGCAACATTATCTGCCAGAGTTATCGAACCGTTTATTCCTTCAATAAATCTTTTAGCCAGCTTTAGACCAAGCCCCATACCTTTTGATTTTGTTGTAAAGCTGGAATCAAATATTTTATCTTTAATATTTTCGGGGATTCCTTTACCGTTATCGCTGATATAAATCCTAAAATTATTTTCTTCCGGATCCACATCAATTTCAACTTTATTGGACTCCGCCTGTATTGAATTCCGAATTAAATTAATAAATAATCTCCTCATTTGACCTTCATCCGCCTCAATATATGCATCTTTCAATTCGGTTTTTAATTCAATCTTAATTTGTTCATCAGTAAAAAGATTTATTGTATCATTAATACTCTTTAACAGATCAATCTTTTCAAGTTTAAAATTAGGCATCCTGGCAAACCTTGAAAATTCGGACGCAATAAGGCTGAGGTTTTCAATTTGGTTTAAAATTGTAGATGATACTTTTTCGAAAATCGAATCAAAGTTTTTATTTTTATCTCTGTATGAAACTATCAGCTGCTGAACCGCCAGTTTCATCGGAGTTAAAGGATTTTTAATTTCATGAGCAACTTGTTTTGCCATTTCTTTCCACGCATTTTCTCTTTCAAGTTCTGCCAGTTCATTCTGATTTTTCTGCAATTCTTTAGTCATTAAATTGAAACCGTTAAGTAAATCTCTTAATTCTCCTTTGACATTATTTTTTAACTCTACACTTAAATCGCCCTGTGCAACGGATTCCGTAGCCTTGGTTAATTTCCGGATAGGTAGTGATATTTTATTTGCCAGAAAAGCACTAAGCAGTATCATCATTAAAGTTGTAAATGAAAAAACACCGAATAAAAAAACATCGACACTTAATACCGAAAAAGATAGATTGACCCTATTGAAGGCATCATTCACACCGATTATAAGGGATCTGCCTTCAATTGTTATTTTTTTATAAAAGGAATCATAAACAAATTTATCGATTTTTTCTTCATTTAAATATTCCCTGTAACTTAAATAATTAACCTCGTAATTAACTTCCGGGTTCAATTTTTCCGTAAATAAACCGATATTATAATATTGAGCCTTTGAATTATAAATTAAATTTGTTCCTTCATATATCGCAAATGAAATTCCAAGATCTTTACCTGTATTGCTGAATGCTTTTGTAAAATCATCATAACCTGTTTCTTTTAATTCTTCTTTTATTCCTCTTTCTACGTAATTAGTCCTCTCATTAAGCTCATTAAAAATTGCATTCTGACTTTTCTGCTGCACGTTCTGCCTATTGTAAACTGCAAGAATAATTATCGGAATTATTGAAACGAGTAAAAATGCAATTAGCAATTGAAGGCGAAAGCTGTATCTTAAATTTTTTAATCTAAATGCTAATAAAACAATCATTAGCAAAACAATAAAGATACTGTGTACCAAAAATATTTTGAAGAAATTAAATAAATCCCAAGTAAGACGTTTTTCTCTTGTCAGCACAACCGTAATTATGGGTACGTTATCTTGAATCGATTTCAGTAAATATCCGTAATAATCTACACCATTTAAAGACAATTCGGTCCATGCTTCATTGCTTTGTTTAAAATTTGTTCTAAGAATCAGTTTTATCTGGTCTCTTGAAGGATAAATATCACCGTAAACATTTGTAAGCTTTGAATCTGCGAATTCAAAAATCTTTAAGCGTTTTATGTCAAGAACAGAGTTAATGATATTCATTTTTGATTCAAGAAAATCGGGTATGTTATTCGAGCCAAGATTCTGAATATCAAATCCAATAGACGCAGATACATAACCAAGCTTTATTCCCCGATCATATATCGGTACAATTCCTGTGAAGACTTTTTCCGATGTGTCGTTAAGCTGATATGTTTCAATAATTTTAGGATTTCTTCCCGTATAGTTCGTAAACTGCTTCAGAATTTTATCTCCTAACTCAATACCGCCGTTAAATTCTCCGACTTTATCCTGATTTTTATCCCAAATCCTAACCGATGAGATTAATGATTCCCGCTGCAATGAGCTGTTTGCCCAAAGTTTAAAAGCTTCGGCATCGTAATTGGAATTAAAATCATAAAAGTCCGTGATCAATTGAGTGTTGTTTGCGGCATTTTCCAGGGTCTCTTCCAGCAAAAATTGAAGAAGATTATTGTTCGGCCTGTTTATTTCCAAAGCGGTTGTTTTAAGAGATTCTTTTTCAAGTTGAAGATTAAAATAGTTTAATAGAGATACGGAAATTACCGAAGCAACAATAGTGATAAACACATAATTAAACTCATTCCTTAACTTGCCGAAATAGATTTGATATGTAAGTGCAAAAATCAAGCATATAAATATTATGCTTAACACCGGTGTAATTAATGATTCATTTTCAAAATGAATGAACAAAATTCCTAAAAACTGAAAACAAATAAATAAACCCACAAAAGCATATTTTAAAACATTTTTATTCTTTTTCGGCAAAAAGGAAATTAGAATTAAAATCAAACTGCACAAAAATAAAAGCGCTGAAACTCCTAACATCAGCAAATTTAAATTCATCGCTAATGACGGAAGATTCGGAATAAGGTTAGGTTCTTTAAAATATCTTAAAGTTGAATCGAATATTATACTTTTAACTGATGCACCTAGTCCCCTAAGCGTTAAGAGAAATAAAAAAGCAAAAGGCAAAACCAACAGCGAAAATAGCAGTAAGTTTTTTGATTTATTTTCGGCTGATTCATGTATATATGCTATTAAATATTGAAATCCCCTAATACATACAATCAATACAAAAAGTGCTGTGACAAAAAATTCTACCGGAGACTTTACTATTCCATCTCCAAAAGTAGATGAAAAATAAGCAGGATCTACCAATGCACCATGAAAGAAATTTGAAGGTAACCCTATGTAATACAAAAGTATTCTAAATAAAATACAATAAAAAGCAAAAGCAATAATCTTCCATATTGTCTTAAGCGCTTTAAATTCCTTCCTGAAACCGAAAGCAATAAACAAATAAGCCAATAGAGCTAAAACCGCCTGAATACGGTATATTGTTTGATAAATTGAATCGACAGCCGTAGTCAGTGTAGGTTTTAAGAAAGTAATTAAGCCGATTTTATTCCCTTGCTTATTAACAAGTTCAAAAGAATATTTTCTTCCATCTCTCGATCGTTCTGCAAATGGAGTATAAGAAACCTCAAATTGTGTAAGAAATTTATTAGAAATTTCCTTTGTAAAATTAACATCCCGGAAATAAGCATTTTGAAGTGAATAATGTTTCTCAAACTGAACACTGACAACAAAATAAAATACGTCATTTTCGGATTGAACAGTATCGGTAACCGTTAGATAAGTAATTAATGGCGAATTATAAAAATGAATTTGACCCGCAGGAAAGGCTAAGGGAAGAATGTCATTTTGTGAAATAGCAATTTGAGGACTCCAAGCAATTAATCTTCCGTTGGGTGCCAATACTTCAATTGAATTACCCGCAAAGTCTTTATTATTCACAACTTTTATCAAGGCACCGTAAGAATTATTTCTAGGATTTAATACTTTTCTAAGACTGCTTTTTAAAACTGCCGCCGTTGATTGAAGATCATTCTCCCTGTTTTGGAAAAGCGCAGTAACCGAATTTTGAATGTATAAAATTTTTTCAGATAGTTCATTATTCCAATTACTCTTTTCATACTGCACCCAAATAGGTGTTATTATTCCCGATAAAAAAATTAAGAGTAAAATAAAAAAGACGATAGCAAAATATTTCCTATCGCCTTTAAGTTTTTTCAATATTTTTGAAAACATTAATTAATTGTTAATTGTGTTATTTTCCATTCCTTACCGGCGCGCTTTATAGACACATAAACTTGTGCCGATTCTCGCTTTTCATTAAATACAAAATTATACAAACCTGTCGCGTATACATTATCTTCCCCGTTTTTAATATTGTTGAATTTGAAATCTATAACACGATAATTTTTAAAGAAATCTTCCAGCACATAATAGGCTTGATTTGAACTATAATAACCGCTGATTCCATTTGTAAGACTTAAATACATTTGTGAACTGAAAAAATCAGAAAGACTTTCGACATTGCCTTCGGATATACTCCCTTCAATTTTTTCAAAAGCAGCCCTAGCATTTATAAAATTATCCGGGTTTTCGATATCTTTATATTGCTGTGCTTCTTGAGTAAAGCTCTTTGTACTAAAAAAAACAAATAATAAACAAAGAAATAATATGTTTGTAAACTTATTCATTAACTGGAGCTAATTTAATTAATAATTAAGCATAAATCTATAATTTATATCATTTTTATCTTGTAAATATCCTCCTTAAATTAATTTTTGTGCGCAGAACTTTTGTTATACTTACTTCTGGTATTAGGTACGTTTGATATTTTTAACTGTGTATTTCCTTTTACTGTCTGAAATGCCCAATCGAAAATCATTCTGTCACTTGTTATGCTGCTGACTCTAATCTTTCCGTAAAAATTATCAAATGTATGTATTACATATGTATGCCCGGGGATAGCAACTGCATCGTGAGTCGGCGACCAGCCTGAACTCGGGGCATAGGGTATATCATAAATATCGGTGGTATGTCCCATATCTTCAATATCTGTAGGTCCGTATACATCTATATATGGTGTACCGTTGTAAATTTCAAAATAGAAATCAGCTGTTTGATCATCATAAGGTACAATTGTATAAGATACAAATGAAAAACCTCCTTGATTTGGATATTGGTTATAATCAAAAACATTTTCATTAAATCCTTCCGGTCTCGGAGTCGCACTTACATCATCTATACTTAAATCACTTTCATTTCCATCATAATCGTAAGCTGTAATGGCATAATAATATGTCGTTGCATTTTTAGCATCGTAATCTGTATAATAAGTATTTTGTGTTGAGCCTATTAAAGTATACTTGCCATCATAACTATAGGAATAATACACATTATATCCGGCTACATCTCTTTCAGGATTGGGATTCCATGATAAGTCCACTCTGTTGTCTCCATTTACTACATAAAGCCCTGTCGGAGCCGACGGCGGCTGTGTATCGATTCTTGAAATATCATTTTTATTGCACGACACGAATAAAAATATTGTTAAAAAAGGAATTATGTAAAAAATTATTTTTTTCATTTTAAACACCTATAAAAATAAAACTGCTTTTATTTATCCAAAATAAATGCCAATAAATAATTAAAATTTAAGCTTTTTAATAGGGTAATTATGTATTTCTTGTACTAAATCGTAGACAAGAACAACTATTTTTGTGGATATGAGATATTATAGATTAATGAATTTATCCCGGTAAAACATTTGCTTATTATTGATTGCAGCTACAGCTCTACCGGTTAAGAGTCTTTTATCATAAGGAGAATTCTTTGATTTACTCTTTGAACGGCTTAAATCTACCGTCCATATTTCATTTAAGTCTAAAATCGTAAAATTTGCTTCAACTCCTTCAGCAATAACAGGAACCGGTAAATTTAGAATCTTTCTGGGATTAATCGACATTTTTTCAATCAACTCTTCTAGTGTTAATATTTTTTTATGATACAATTCCGATAACGCTAAACCTATTTCCGTTTCAAGACCTATTATTCCGTTTGGTGCTTTTTCAAATTCAGCTTCTTTTTCCTCCAATGCATGAGGTGCATGATCACTTACAATACAATCTATTGTTCCGTCTTTTAATCCTTTTAAAACTTCCTCTATATCTTCCTTTGTTCTTAAGGGAGGATTTATCTTGGTATTTGTGTCGTATGTTTTAACAGCATCATCGCCTAAACTGAAATGATGCGAAGTAGCTTCAGAAGTTACTTTTAAGCCCTTCTTTTTGGCTTCTCTTACCATTTCAACAGCTTTTTTTGTACTAATATGAGCAATGTGCATTTTCCCGCCTGTGTATTCCGCAACTATTATATCGCGCATAACTATTAAATCCTCGGCAATTGAAGGAATAGGCGGCAGACCCAGCATTGTAGAATTTATTCCCTCATTCATTGCTCCGTCGGCAAGGGATTCATCTTCGCAATGCTCGATAATCGGGAGTCCGAACATTTTTGAATATTCCAATGCTCTTTTTAATATTCCCGCAGTTTTTATTGACACACCGTCATCGGAAAAACCCACTGCTCCTGCTTCATGAAGTTCCGCCATCGGCGATATAATTTCTCCCTTTCTTCCTAAAGTAGCTGCAGCAATAACATGAACATCAACCAAATGATTTAACCCCTGCTTTCGGATAAACTCTACAACCTCAGCAGAATCTATTGCAGGTTCCGTATTAGGCAGGCAGGCAATCTCTGTAAATCCGCCGTTTGCTGCAGCATTACAGCCGGTAATAACTGTTTCTTCATCTTCCCTTCCAGGCTCTCTCAAATGAACATGCATATCAAAAAATCCCGGAGCTACAATCTTATCGCTTAAATCAAAAACTTCGGCATCTTTAATATCATCTTTGTTTAGTTTCCCTATTTTTGAAATAATCCCGTCCGTTAAAAGTATATCCACATTTTTTTCATTTAATTTTTGATGAGGATTTACAATGTTCACATTCTTTAATAAAATTTTCATATTCAATCCAAATTATTTAAGTGTTCCGAGGAGATAAAGCACAGCCATTCTTACTGCTACTCCATTTGTAACTTGCTGTAAGATTATTTGATTCAAACCGTCGGCAACACCTGATGAAAGTTCGACTCCTCTATTTATGGGTCCCGGGTGAAGGATAAGAATATCTTTACCGTTTTTTTCAAGTCTCTCTTCAGTAATTCCGAAATATTTTGCGTACTCTCTTATCGAGGGAAAATATTCTCTAGCTTTTCTTTCCAGCTGAATTCTAAGTACATTCAAAACATCATTTTCTTGAATAGCTTCGTCAATATTATGAATAACTTTTACACCTAAATCTTCAATATATCTTGGAATCATTGTAAGCGGTCCACATACGGAAATTTCCGCACCCATCGTTCGAAGTCCATATATATTTGATAATGCAACTCTGCTGTGTGCAATATCGCCGACAATACAAACTTTTAGTCCCTCCAATTTTCGTAATTTCTCTCTGATAGAATACATATCAAGTAAAGCCTGCGTTGGGTGTTCATGAATACCATCGCCTGCATTGATAATATTAGCATCACAAATTTGAGTTAAAAACAAAGGTGTACCGGCTGCAGAATGACGGGCAACTACCATATCTACCTTCATTGCTTCAATATTTCTTATAGTATCCTTGAACGATTCACCTTTGCTTACACTGCTGGATGAAACTGCGAAATTAACTGAATCAGCCGATAATCTCTTTTCGGCAAGTTCAAAAGATATTCTTGTCCGGGTAGAATTTTCGTAAAACAAATTAACAATAGTTTTTCCCTGAAGTGTTGGTACTTTCTTGATTGGCCTTTCCAGAACTTCTCTAAAAGTTGTGGCAGTATCCAAAATTAATTGGATATCTTCTTTGGGCACTCCTTCCAATCCCAGTAAATGTCTGCTTTTTAATGGCATAAAAAATTTCCAAAATATAATTTATTCTTTTACATCAATTAAATAGATAGCGTCTTCGCCGTCTATTTCATTCATTTTAACTTTAATTTCTTCATCAATGGAAGTGGGAATATTTTTACCGACATAATCTGCTTTAATAGGTAATTCTCTATGACCTCGATCCACTAACACAAATAATTGAATTGTATTTGGGCGCCCTAAATCCATGATAGCATCCAATGCAGAACGAACCGTTCTGCCGGTATATAGAACATCATCTATCAGAATAATGTTTTTTTCGTTTATATCGAATGTTATATTGGAAACTGAAACCTCGGGCTGTTTTAATCGTGTGCGAAAATCATCTCTATATAGAGTGACATCCAGAACTCCTAAAGGAAGCTCTTTATTTTCAATTTCTTTAATTTTTAAGAATATACGGTTTGCAAGGAATTCACCTCTGGTTCTCATTCCCATTAAGATTAAATTCTCTGTGCCTTTATTCCGTTCCAAAATTTCATGAGCTATTCTGGTAATAATCCTGTTCAGCCCTACATTGTCTATTATTTTTGATTTGATTTGCATATACAAAAAATCCTCCTTGGCAATATGCCGCAGAGGTTAGTTTATTTTGATTTAATATTTATTTTATTCATCCTTTTCCATCTCGCCGGATAGAGTTAAAGGTTATAATTAGTTAGGCAAACTTAAAACATACTTTGTAAAAAGTAAAGAGTGAAACAATTATTAATACTAAAAATTATAAAAGATTAAAGTGAAGAGATATTTTATTTATCTGAACATTGCTTTTATACTGCCCCATGTACTTTTAATTCCCGAAATACCATTGGGTATAAGAAGCTTTTCATTAGAAGAGCATATAATATTATTAGCGTTATTTATATCAACTAATAAAATTTGATAGGAATAACTAATACCGGAAGTTTTATAAATTGATCTATCTAAGTATTGGTAAGAATGTGTTGAATTAACCGGAACTGTGGCTATATTAACAAAATCAGTTTGGGAAGTTTTTCTTTCGATTATAAATTGCATTGAGGATGTTTCTCCATTTGCTGTCCATGATAAGTCCGCATTATCATTATCTTGAGAAACACTAAAATTGAAAATAGTTGCATTTCCAGCATAAACAATCGCAACTATGAATAAAAACAAGAATGTTTTTAAAATCAGCCTTTTTTTCATATTTAAAATATATTTTTCTTCCCCGGCAATGTCAAGCATTACAATAAAAAAACATAATTAATTTTTTAAAAATTAATAAAAGGTCTTTTTTTATCAAATTTGCCATTTCCCAAAACGGAATTTTATGAAGATTACAAAAGTATATATATGATATAAGCCGGAAAAACCGACCAAAACCCAAGTAGCGAATACTCCTAATCCCATAGCAGCTAAAGTATAGGCAGCTTCTTCCAATCTTCCAACCATTGCCGCACCAACTAAAGGAAATAGCATTTAGTTTGAATGGCCAACTTTTGCAGGGAAAGCTATTCTTAATCCGTTGTTCGAAATAGATTTCTTAACTTTTAAACTGTTGAAACAGTTGAAATACCCATAGTTGTTTTTATTAACGCCGGGATTAATCCCGGCGTTAATGATATAATACTCACATTGTAACCGTTTTAACGGTTTTGATATTAGTTTCGAACAACAGGTTATTCTCAATATTCTTTTATAATAATTATCTCCCGTAATAAATTCATTTATGGAAAATGGGATGTTATAAATAAAAATAAAAAATGACTTATAAGTATATTTAAATCAAAATAATATTTATGGAAATGCAAAGCTCCTATTAAGTATTTTTTGGAAAGACAGATTCCAAATTCTTGTAACTTAAGCCCAAAGAGTTTATTTTTGCTGACGGAAATTTAAAGTAAAGTTTTTTTTAAAACTTACTCTTAGTAATCCGGGGTGTAGCGCAGCCCGGTTAGCGCGCTTCGTTCGGGACGAAGAGGTCCCCGGTTCGAATCCGGGCACCCCGACTTCAAAATGAGAATTTATATTATGGCTCAAAATCATTCTTTCGACATAGTTTCAGAAATTGACCTCCAGGAAGCCGATAACGCCGTTAATCAAGCTTTAAAAGAAATACAGCAGAGATACGACTTAAAAGATTCCCGTACAGAAATTGAGTTGAACAAAAAAGAAAAAACAATTTCACTTAATACAAAAGATGATTATGCCTTAAAAGCAAGCATCGATATCCTTCAGACAAAATTTATTAGAAGAGGAATATCAATAAAAGCTTTAAAATTACTCGATCCTGAACCCGCAGCCGGAGGAAGGATTAAACAAAGCATTAATCTCCAAAGCGGAATATCAAAAGAAAATGCCAAAATAATAACTAAAATGATTAAAAATTCAAAGCTTAAAGTAAATGCGCAAATACAGGATGAACAGGTTCGCGTGCAAGGAACTAAAATCGACGATCTTCAAGCTATAATAAAATTAGTGAAAGATGCCGATCTTGATTTCCCCACTCAATATGTTAATATGAAATAGTAATATTTTATTTTAACTCTTTCTAGCCTAAATAGAAAAATAATTTTATTTATCATAATTATTTAATAAAAAATAATCAAATAGTTAATACAATAATCTAGGTATTCAAATTTAATATCGGAATATTTATTTTTTCCAACAAAGATTGGAAAATTATATGAATACCAGAGAAAAGAAGCAAACCACGGATGAGGATGTTGTGTGGACATGCCAGTATTGCGGCGAGTTAAACTCTGTTTGGATAGATTTAACAATCAGCGGGAAGCAGGATTTTATAGAAGACTGCAGAATCTGCTGCCGGCCAAACAGAGTAATTATTACAACTGATGAAGATAACAATATTTTTATAGAATCCAGGCTAAGTGACGAATAGCCTTAAAAAGTAATTACACTTAACCTCTAATCCATAATTAAATCATATAAGACATTAACCTCGATATTTTATATTAATATCTTAAATTTCCCTATTCCTAATAATTTTGCTATAATTTAATCCATAATCATTCTTAAAAAAGATGAGCTTTCCTCATCATCGTTATCTCCCTCGGCATTAATCTTATTCGTTTTTTCCTTTGCCCAATTATAGCGTGAAGCCTCAAAATTAAAACCGCTCTGAGGATTTTTAGTATCTTCCTTTTTATCTTCAAGAGTTGTTTTAGGACTTTTTACCCTTAAAATAGTAGGAACTTCAAGGTCCTCCGTATTAATTTCATTATCTTCTAAGAAATTAAAGCCGCCTCTAAATGTATCAGCATTGTTAGGTTTAGATTGAGTACCTTTTGAATTTTTCGCTCCATATGATTGATTCGCACCATCAAATCCCGTAGCAATAACAGTGTAAGAAACATAATCATTCATCTCTTCCTTGCGAACACAGCCGAAAATTACGTTAGCCTCTTCACCGGCAGCTTCAAAAATAACGTTATTACCTTCATTTATTTCCTGCATTGTTAAATTGCTGGAACCGGTAACATTCAACAAAACACTTTTAGCGCCCTTAATATTTATACCTTCCAGCAAGGGGCTTGATATAGCTTTCTGTGCAGCTTCAATTGCGCGATTTTCTCCGCTTGCAATTCCGCAGCCCATTAAAGCCTCTCCGCTCTGATTCATTACTGCACGTACGTCGGCAAAGTCAACATTAATTAATCCTTCGATGGTAATTATATCCGCAATACCTCTTGTTGCTTCGTATAATACTTCATTTGGTTTATCAAAAGCAGCAAAAGCATTCATACTTTTATCTAAAATACTAAGGAGCCTTTCATTTGGGATGACAATTAAGCTGTCAACATGCTGTTTCAATTCTTGAATTCCCTGTTCTGCATTCAGCATACGTTTCTTACCTTCCCAGCGGAATGGTTTGGTTACAATTCCAACAACCAATGACCCGATACTTTTTGCGATAGATGCAATTACAGGGGCGCCGCCCGTTCCTGTTCCGCCTCCCATTCCGGCCGTAACAAAAACCATATCACTGCCGGCAAGAACTTCAGCAATTTTTTCCCGGTCTTCCTCAAGTGATTTTTTACCGACATTGGGATCAGCTCCGGCACCTAAACCACGAGTAATGTTGGTTCCTACCTGAATTTTATGTGTGGCACTGCTGCCATTAAGAACTTGAGAATCGGTATTAACCGCAATGTACTCCACACCTACAAGACCACGTTTAATCATGCTTTCAATTGCGTTACAACCGCCGCCGCCAACTCCTACAACTTTCAATATTGCCGACATCGGTTCGCCCCTGTCAATTGTTGCAAATCGCGCCATAGTTACCTCCTTATTTTGGATTTATAATTCATCAAAAAACTGCTGAACCCGTTTTATTAATAACGATATTTTATTTTTACCCTTAATCCTTTTGGGTTTGATCAAAACTTGATATTCACTGGACTTTCCGCCGGGAATTCCTCTTATCAAACCGGCTACCGTCGCAAACTCAGGACTTTCAATTTCATTTGACAACCCGGCACCCAGCTCCTGAGGAACGCCGATTCTTGTCGGCAGTCCAAAAACTTCTTCCGCTAATTCGGTGCACCCTTTCAATAAAGAACCGCCTCCGGTTAATACTATGCCGGCTTTAATTTTATTTTTAAAACCAGCGCTTCTAATTTCATTATCAATAAGACTGAAAAGCTCTCTCATTCTTAAGCTTATTATTTGTGTTAAAAGGCTAATTGGAATTTTTGCATTGCCTCTAGCACCCACACCACGGATTAAAATATCTTCGTCTTTTATAATCGAGGACTCTGTTGCGTAACCATATTCTTTCTTTAATTTTTCAGCTTCTTCCGTAACCACTCCAAGAGATTCACGTATATCATTTGTTACCTGATTACCTGCGACTCCAATTACCTTTGTGTGCTTTATAGCTTTATTATGAAAAATTGCTATATCGGTTGTTCCGCCGCCTATATCAATAAGTGCAACTCCAAGGTCCTTTTCACTTTCTTCAAGAACTGAAGAACTAGATGCAATAGGTTGAAGTATATATTCCTGAATCTGCAATCCGGCTCTTTCAACCGATTTTCTTATATTTTGAATTGCCGGAATAGATGCCAATACAATATGATTAGTTGCTTCAAGCCTGGAACCGGACATGCCTATGGGATTTTCTATCCCGCCTTGATAATCAACAGAAAATTCTTCCGGTATTATATGCAATATCTGTCTATCGGACGGGATTCGAATTGTTCTTACATCTGCGTCCAATCTTTCAAGATCGCTTTTTGTAATTTCTCTGTCTTCACTGCTGATTGTAACATAATTACGATGCCTCATACTGGTTATATGCTCTCCGGCCACACCAACATTTAAATGCGTAATTTGAATTCCGGCACGGTTTGATGCAATAGCTACAGCCTGTCTTATAGCATCTGCTGTTTTAGTAATGTTGGCAACCAATCCCTTATGCAGCCCTTCCGAAGGAGCTACACCAAAACCTAAAATGTTAATACGATTATTTTCCTCCATTCTTTCGGCAATAACCGCACAAACTTTGGTTGTTCCTAAATCTAATCCTGCAATAATATTTTTTTTCATTCAATTAAACCTGTTTTAACATCTGTACCTACAAATATTTCATTAGAGAATCTTAGATCAATGTAATCGCTATTTTTAACCATGTCGTTTCCTTTAACCATTCCATTCCACAACATATCAAGATATACCATTTTTTCTGCTTCTTCTCCCTTTCCAAAAAGTACCGGCGGCTTTACTCCCGAGAAAGTTAAAATGATATCACCACCGTATCTTAAATTAATTTCGGACAGTTTTTTATACATATTTATGTTAGTCAATTTAGCTGCATCAATAATTTTAAATGCTTCCGTGATACCATTTGTTCTTATATAAGACAATTGAACGACTTTTTCATTTAACTGAGGATTGCTTATAACAGGCATATCCAGCATTTTTATATCCGGCAGCATTGGAAGGATCTGAAAATCATCCGTTATAAAATACGGTTCACCATCAATAATAATAACAGCTTCAATCACTTTTTCTTTAACATAGACATTAACTTCATTATTCCCTTCATAAGCAACATCGGCTTTCTGCACATAAGGATGCTTTTCTATTTTACCCCTAATTTCTGCAAGTGTTAGTTTTACATAATTCGAAATATTTTCCAGCTTAGCATATTTTAAATAATCACGGCCGGGTAATAGATTGTTACCGCTAATTTTAATCATCTTAATTTCTCCTTTATTCGTTTTTTTATTTGAAAAAAAAATCAAATAAAATAATGCCGAAATTAAAACAACAAAAAGCAATGTTCCGGGTATTTTACTTACACTTTCTTTCATAACACTTCAAGTTTTAAGCAATCCGACAAACTTTTCACCGTATTTCCAAATGTCACCGGCACCCATTGTAATAATGATATCGTTATTATTTTTTATTTGCATTAACTTTTCCGGCACTTCATTTTTATCTTTAATGTAAAGGACATTTTTGTGACCGAATTTTCTTGCAGCTTCGGCAATTAATTCTCCGGAAATTCCGGCAATAGGTTCTTCTCTAGCAGGATAAACATCCGTACAAATAAAAACATCGGTATTTAAAAAAGACCTTCCGAACTCCTGATAAAAATCTCTTGTCCTTGAATATAGATGCGGCTGAAAGACAGCTATAAGTCTTCTATTCCATCCGCTTCTAATTCCTGCAAGCGTGGCACTGGTTTCAGTCGGGTGATGTGCATAATCATCTATAACTAAAATTTCTTTATTATATTTCACTTCAAATCTTCTATAAACTCCGCTGAAAGATTCTAAAGCTTGTTTGATTACTGAAAAATCTATTCCGAGTTCCTTAGCAATACAAACCGCCACCAGAGAATTTTTAACATTATGAACGCCGGGAATTTTCAGCTTTATTTTTCCCAAATCATTGTCTTTATACTTTACCGAAAAAGAACTTGAAAATTCATTATGTGTAATATCAACGGCACGAATATCTGCCTGTGAAGTTAATCCATAAGTAAAAATCTTTTTGTTTATTTGAGGAATAATATCCTGCAAGGCAGGCTCATCCATACATAAAACAACAAAACCGTAAAAAGGGACTTTGTTTGCAAACTCTACAAATGCTGATTTTATATCATCCAAATCCTTATAAGTATCAAGATGTTCGCTTTCAAGGGTCGTTATTGCCGCAATTGTGGGTGTTAATTTTAAAAATGTTCTATCAAATTCATCTGCCTCAACCACAATAAACTCACCGTTGCCCAGCCTGGCATTTGTACCCCCCAACCCGCTTAATTTACCTCCAACAATTATTGTAGGATCAATTTCGCCTTCCGTTAAAGTAAGACCGACCATTGAAGTTGTTGTAGTTTTTCCATGGGTTCCGGCAATTCCGATTCCGTATTTCATGCGCATACATTCCGCAAGCATTTCAGAACGTTTTATTATAGGAATTTTCCTTTCTATTGCCGCTTTCACTTCGGGATTATCTAACGGAACCGCGGAAGAATAGACCAATACATCCGCATCTTTTAAATTATCAGGCGAATGTCCTTCGTAAATCTTCATTCCCAGGCTGCTCAAATGCGAAGTTACTTCCGATAAAGATCTATCGGATCCTGAAATCTCAAATCCCTGGTTTAACAATATTTCCGCAATTCCGCTCATTCCGATACCACCAATACCTACAAAATGTACTTTCTTAATATTCTTGAACATTATTTGGATTCCAGTTCCTCTTTTAATTTTACAAATAATGAAATTAGTTCTTCGACATTTTCATAATCATAAGGTCTAATAATTATTCTTCGCTTCCTATTTTTAATTTTCAATCTGATTAATCTAAATGCTTTATTTCTTTTTCTACTTACAAACTTTGAAATTTTTATTTCCTCAAGATGATCTATATAAAATGTCTTCTCGGCAAATTTATTAACAAATGAAATTTTATTTTCTCCGATTTCCAGGTGTCTATTCAAATACAAATTGTACAATAAACTGATTAAAGAGACGCATACAATAATTGCGAAGAAATAAATTATGGGGTCCTTTGTAATTAATGTAAACGAATTTTCTACAAATTCACCTCGGATAATCGCATATAACAAAAATGCAACAAAGTAAATTATTGTCGATTGATAGTAGAACGATAAATTGTACTTAAATATTTTCTTTTTATTTAATTGTTCGTCACTCATAATCCAGTAGCATATTTAATTGCTCTTTTTGCAATAATTTCAGCCGCATCCGGTTTACTTAACTTCAACGAGTTTTTTTTTAATTCCTTAAGTTTATTATCATCTGATAATAAAGGGAATACCTTCTTTTCAAATTCATCCTTCAGATTTTTATCTTCTATCAATACGGCCGCATTTTTATCTGAAAGTGATTTTGCATTAAAGTATTGATGATTTTCAGCTACATTAGGAGAAGGAACTAATATAGAAGGTATTCCCAATGTTAAAATTTCAGCCAAAGTAGTTGCACCTGCTCTAGCCAGCAACAAATCGCATGCTGAGTATGCTAAATTCATTTTTTCAACAAAAGCCATAACTTTTATATTATCCGATGAAAGAGATTTGTACAAATCGAAATAGTTTTCACCTGTCTGCCAAATTACCTGAATATTCCTTTCATTCAACGATTTTAAAGAATCGGCTATTGTCTTATTAATTGAACCGGCGCCTAAACTGCCGCCAAGTACAAATAAAGTTTTTTTCGCAGACGTCAAGCCAAATGCTTTAAGAGCTTCTTCCTTAGATACCGGTGTAAGGCTTCCTCTTACCGGATTTCCCGTTAAAAATAATTTTTCTTTATTTCTAAAATAGTTTTTTGAGTCTTCAAAGCTTAAATGAACTTCATCTGCATATTTTTCTAATATTCTGGTAGTGACTCCGGGATAACTATTTTGTTCAATCAGAATAATTTTAGCACCCGTTATCGAAGAGCCGAAAATAGCCGGACCGGATACATAGCCTCCCGAACCAATTGCTACTTTGGGCCTGTAAATCATGTTAATGATGATAGACTGAATAACCGATACAATAACTTTTAAAGGGAAAAGTATATTTTCCACTTTCAGTTTCCTTGAAAATCCCTTAATCCAAATTGATTTAAACTTATATCCCAATTGCGGTATAACTCTTCCTTCAATTTTTGATTTAGTGCCGATAAACATAATGTCCGCTTCAGGCAGCAACAATTTGATTTTTTCTGCTACTGCTACTGCAGGATATAAATGACCTCCTGTACCGCCGCCTGCAAACAAAAATCTATATGATTCTGTTTTGCTCATGTTGCAGCCGCCTCAACTGTTTGCTGAATTTCTTTCTTTTGCTCAATCGAATGAGATAAGGCTATATTTATCAAAATGCCGACAGAAATACACAGAAAGGTTAATGATGTTCCGCCGTAGCTAATAAAGGGTAAAGGAAGCCCGGTTGTCGGAACTATTCCGGTTGCTACAGCAATATTTACAAATGCATAAATTACTATCGAGAAAGTAATTCCAAAAGCCAACAATTGACCGAATTTGTCTTTCGCTTTTTTAGCTACCAGAATACCTGCTATAAACAAAACCAAATAACTGAATGTAACAATAACCGAACCTATAAAGCCCAGCTCTTCACCTAATATTGCAAAAATGAAATCTCCGTATGCTTCAGGTAAAAATAAATTACTCTGCAGGCTTTGACCCATTCCTACTCCGAAAATATGTCCGCTTCCTAATCCCAACAATGCTTGTTTCACCTGAATATTAGGTGCACCTCCATGTTCAGTACTGCTTATAAAAGTTAGAATCCTGCTTCTCGAATGAGCAAAAAGCATTGCAGCAGCAGCTACTGCAATAAGACTTACAAGCGAAGCGGCTAATATATGTTTAAATTTAGCTCCGCCGACATACAATAAAGCAAACGAAACGACTGCTAATAAAATACCATTACTAACATTTGGTTGAATCAGCACTAACGCGGAAATAATAGCCACCCAAATAAATAAATAAAGAAAACCTTCATTAAAACTTTCCAAAGAATCTTGTTTTGCTTCAAGTAAGACAGCTAAATGTATTAACAAAATTAATTTTGCAACATCCGCAGGTTGAAAAGACAAAAATCCAAGACGTATCCACCTGCCTGCTCCTTTTATATCGGGAGCGATAAATAAAGTAAGCACTAGTACAAAAGTTATAATAATAATAGCCGGCTTACTGAAATCTTTATAAATATCATAAGGAATAAAACTGAACATTACCATTAACAATATTCCAAAAATAACTTTAAAGAAATGCGAGTTGAATAAATGGAACAGACTATCGAATTTAAATTCGCTGTAAGTACTACTTGCACTCATTACAATTATTAATCCTAACAACATTAGGATAAGTGCATCAAAAAATATTATTAATGCTAACTTTTTCATTTATAATTTATTTACGGATTCCTTAAAAACTTTTCCTCTGTGTTCATAATTATCAAACATATCGAAACTAGCACATGCCGGAGAAAGCAGTACAACCTCATTCTGTCTCGCCTCATTATTTGCTGCCAGGACTACTTCCTCCAGCGAATATTTTATTTCCACTTTTGTAATCGTATGAAAGAAATTAAAAATTTTATCTGCCGAAGATCCGATTGCATAAATTTTTACTACTTTTTCTATCACCAGGTCTTTGATTTTGTTATAATCATTTCCCTTATCCTGCCCGCCTAATATTAAAAAGATCGGTTCATTAAAACTTCTTAAAGCGAACCAAACAGAATCTACATTAGTTGCTTTCGAATCATTTATGAATTTTACGCCGTCAATAATCCGCACCAGTTCAAGTCTATGCTCAACTCCCCGGAAAGAATGCAAAGCATCAATTATTTTTTCATTTTCAGCATCAAATAATTTAGCTGCAGAAATTACAGCCATTGCGTTTGCAATATTATGTTCACCTTTCAGGTTGACGTCGTTTACTTTACAATTAAACTTAGATATTCCTTCGACGTTAAAAATTATTTTATCTCCGGACAGAAAGCTGCCGAATGGTTGTGCTCCTTTTAAGGAGAAATAATAATCCTTGCTTTTAAATGAAGTCAACGAATTCATCAATGTTTCATCATCCTTGTTTAAGATTAAAAAATCCTCTTCGCTTTGATTTTTATATATCCTTAATTTTGAATGGATATAATTATCAAACTTATTTTCATATCTATTTAAATGATCGGGAGTAATGTTAAGTATTACTGCAACTTTCGGCTTAAATTTATCAATTAGATCCAGTTGAAAGCTTGAAACTTCCAACGCTACAAATTCATTTTCTTTTACATCAAGAACGATCTCGGAAAAAGCAACGCCTATGTTACCGGCAGAATAAGTTTTAAATCCGCAGGCATTCATTACATGTGCACAAAGGCTTGTTGTAGTGGTTTTTCCGTTAGTGCCAGTTATTGCAATAATTTTACCTTTACAATATTCCGAAGCTAATTCAATTTCGCTTATTAATTTTATTTTATTTTCCCTGGCTTTTACAAGAACTTCTGCATTTGAATGAACGCCGGGACTAACAATCATTAGTTCACAATCAAAAACTTTATCCGAATGACTTCCTATTTCAAATTCAATTTTTTCTTCAGTCAATTTATCAATTGAATCTTTAAGCTTTAATTCGGAACCTGAATCGCTAACAAATGGCCTGCCGCCTAATTTCTTAATTAATTTAGCAGCTCCGATTCCACTTCTAACTGCGCCGATTATTGATATATTTTTATTTTTTATTTCCATTATCTAATCTTAAATGAAGCAAGACTGATTATTGCAAGAATAATTGCTATAATATAAAATCTCATAACTATTTTAGGCTCCGGCCAGCCAAGCATTTCAAAGTGATGATGTATCGGAGCCATTTTAAAAACTCTTTTACCTTCGCCGTACCTTTTCTTTGTATATTTGAAGTAAAGCCTCTGAATTATAACAGATATGGTTTCCATAAAAAATATACCGCCAAGAATCGGGATCAATAATTCTTTTTTAATAAGTACGGCCAAAATACCGAATGCACCGCCAAGAGCGAGCGAACCGGTATCACCCATAAAAACCTGCGCCGGATATGAATTAAACCAGAGGAAACCCAGAGAAGCACCTACAAGTGCCGACACAAATACCGTAAGTTCACCAGATCCCGGCAAATAAATTATATTTAAATAATTTGCATAAATCGCATTTCCGCTTACATAACTAATAACAGCCAGCGCCAGCATAACTATTATTGTAACTCCAATTGCCAAACCATCCAATCCATCCGTTAAATTCACTGCATTTGATGTTGCGGTAATAATAAAGATAACAACCGGAATATATAAATATGAAAAATCGAAATTAACATTCTTTAAAAACGGAACAGTTGTAACTGTATTAAATCCTCCGAATTGAGGAGAAAAATAAATTACAGCGCCGATTAACAACCCAATTAAAATTTGCCCTAAAAGTTTATATCTTGCAATTAATCCGTTAGGTAGTTTCTTTACAACTTTTAAATAATCATCCAGAAAACCGACTGCGCTTAACCAAACTGTACCGATGAGAATTAATATTATATAAATACTTGTTATATCGGCCCATAGAAGTACGGGGATTATAACGGAAAGTATTAGTATAATTCCGCCCATTGTCGGTGTTCCTGCTTTAGACCAATGAGATTTCGGACCGTCAATTTTCTTAGCTTCTCCAATTTGTTTCTTCTGCAATATTTTAATCAACTTCGGACCGAGATATAGCGAAAGCAATAATCCAAAAATTGCAGCTACTGCAGACCTAAAGGTAAGGAACCGGAATATTCTGAATCCCGGCGGATTAAAAACTTTATTTATGTATTCAAAAAGATAGTAAAGCATTAATCATTAACTCTGGATTCAATTTTTTTAACAAATTCTTCCATCTTCATTCCGCGAGACCCCTTTATAAGAATAACAGAATTCTCAAAAGGCATCCGGTCTAAAAATGCATTTAGACTTTTTCTATTTTTAAAATGAATATTCTCGACGTTGCTTTTATTTAATACCGAATCGAGCTTCTTCATAAGATTTCCAATTGAGTAAACCGAATCAATCTTATTCTTTTTAATGTATCCGGCTAAGTGTTCATGAAGTTTTGCACTTTGTTCACCCAATTCAAACATGTCACCTAATACTAAAATTTTTCTCTTATATATTTTAATTTTAGCTAAAAGTTCAAACGCATGTTTCATCGATTCCGGATTCGCATTATAAGTATCATCTATAAGAATAAAGTTTGCATATTTTTTAACATTTAATCTTTTGTTGACCGATATAAATTTTGAGGTACCTTTTAGAATTTGTTTTTTATTTAATCCTAATGTTAATGCAATTGTTGCTGCGGCTAAATAATTCTTTGCATTCTGTTCCCCGTATAACGGAAAAGTTTGAGTAATAATTTTATTTTTGAAAAAAACTTCAATTATCGACCTGCCGTCATCCGTATAATTTTTAATATTCCCAACGACATCAGCACCATTATTAAATCCAAAACTAATTTTCCTGGGATAATTTTTTACACATCTTTTCAGGAGAATGTCATCATTATTTATAAATACTATGCCTTTTCGGGAAATCGTAGATTCAAATAAAGCTATTTTCTCTTTTAGAACGCCGCTCTTGTTTTTCAAAAATTCCAAATGAGAACTCCCGATATTTGTAATTAATGAATAATCCGGTTGTGCAATATTCGAAGTGTATGCAATCTCTCCGAAATGATTTGTTCCGAGCTCCAGGACTAAAATATCATGTTTATTGTTTGTGCTTAATAAAGTTAGAGGAACGCCAATATGATTATTATTATTTCCAATTGTTTTATTCACGCTGTACTTCTCTTTTAACAAGGCAGCCAGCATTTCTTTTGTTGTGGTTTTTCCGGCACTTCCGGTAATACCGATAATCTTAGTCTTTAATTTTCTTCTCCATGCTTTAGCCAAATCGCCTAAAGCTAAAGTAGTATCTTTAACTGTTATAAAAGGTATTTTAAGAGAATTATATTTTTTATAATTTTTTTTATTAATAACTATAGTTGTTGCGCCCTTCTTTATTGCATCATTTATAAAATTATGACCGTCAAACTTGTCACCCTTAATTGCAATAAACAATGAATTTTTTTTAATTGTTCTCGAATCAATGGAAACGGAAGTTACATTCTTATAATTATCCGGATTATAAATAACAGCAGTCGGTATATTAAATAAATCTTCTATTGTTAAATTTAAGTTTTTCATTTATTCAAGTATTTTTCTGCAACTTCTTTATCGGAAAAATGATTTCGCTTTCCATTTATTTCCTGATAATTTTCATGGCCTTTACCTGCAACTAATATTACGGCGTTGTGCTCCGAATTTTCAATAGCATACTTTATAGCTTCTTCCCTGCTTTCAATTACACTGTAATTGTTTTTTGTAATTCCTCTTTTAATTTCCTCAATAATTGAAAAGGGATCTTCAAATCTCGGATTATCGGAAGTTATAATTGCTCTTCTGCTTAAATCTGTTGCAATCCTACCCATTACAGGTCGTTTAGTTTTGTCTCTGTTTCCTCCGCAACCAAAAACCGTATAAACAGGCTCATCATTTTTTATTATCTTTTTAATCGATAACAATGCTTTTTCCAAACTATCCGCCGTATGAGAATAATCGATTACAACTTTTTTTTCTCCTCCGCCAATAACTTCGAATCTGCCCGGGACTTGCTTGGTTTTTTTTATCCCTTCAGCGGCAATACTTTCATTAACACCCATTAAGACCGATACTGCAAAAGCACTGCAGGCATTATAAGCATTAAATTCACCTATTAAAGAAGTTGAAATCTCATACTGCTTTGATTTATATTCTATTAAAAATGAAGTGCCTTTGAGATCGAATTTTATATTTTTCAAAATAAAATCTGCATTTGATGCTGTTCCATATGAATATAATTTGGCTGTAGAGTCTTTTACTAGAAAAGGAGAATTTGGGTCATCACTATTATAAACACCAAATGCAGAATCAGTAAGGGAATCAAATAAAATCTTTTTTGCACTCAAATAATTTTCAAAAGTTTGATGAAAATCCAAATGGTCTGATGTAATGTTAGTAAAAACGGCACCGCTGAAAAAGAGTTCGGCAACACGATTAAGTGCAAGAGAATGGGACGAAACTTCGGTTACCGCATAATTACATCCTGCCCTCAACATTTCCTGAAGCATATCATTCATATCATTCGACTCCGGGGTTGTGAGCGAAGATTTAAATTCTTTTTCGCCGATAAAATTTGAGATAGTACCTACCAAACCGACTTTAGCTCCTGAAGTTTCAAGAATGCTTTTAATAAAATAAGAAGTAGTAGTCTTGCCGTTTGTCCCGGTAATACCAATTAATTTTAATCTCTTGGAAGGCTCTTTAAAAAATGAATTTGAAATTTCCGCTAATGCAAGGCGGCTGTTCTTAACCAGAATTTTTGCAATTTTACCAAGAATAAATACTTCTTCGGGAAGGCATGAATTATCTTCAAGAATTACAGCGATAGCGCCTTTATTTATAGCATCTAAAATAAAATGATGACCATCGGTTTTGTAACCTTTAATTGCGACGAAAACCGAATTCTTAACAACCTTTCGGGAATCGTAATAAATACCGGAGACATCCTTTCTCTGGATTTCTCCAATAACCTGAATTGCCTTTACGCTATTTATCAATTGAGTTAATTCCATCAATATGCGACTGCTCCGGTTGCTAATGACTCTTTACAATTAAGTATACATATCAATCCATTACTCAATTGCGTACCTGGTACAATACTTTGATAGACCACTTTTCCCGACCCGTTAACCTTATATTTCAATTTTAGTTTAGCTAATAAGGCAATTGCCTCGCGAATTGAATAGTTTTTCAAATCAGGCATTACCTTAGAATTTACAGACTTAATATTTGACTGAATTTCATTTGAAGAAATATTTTCCGAACTATTTTTAGAACCATTATCAGAATTTGAAGTGAACATTACTTTCAGTTCACTTTTTTCTTCGTCCTTATATTGGTAAGGATTCTGAAAATAATTTGGATTTAATGCAATAATTCTTTGAGCAACATTTTTAAAAATCGGTGCAGCAACGGCACCGCCGTATTTACCGATTGTTGGTGAGTTGACTAATATGAGGCAAACTATCTTAGGAGATTCCGCAGGGAAAAATCCTACAAATGATGAATTGTAATCTTGTTTTGAATACTTGCCGTCAATTAATTTTTGAGAAGTTCCGGTTTTTCCGCCCACAGTTACGGATTTTAATTGTGCATTTATTCCGGTTCCTTCCTTTACTACACCAACCAATAAATTTCTCATTACCTCGGAAGTATGTTCAGAAATTACTCTTCGCACCATTTTAGGTTCATTTTGATAAACCAATTCTCCGTCATGTTTGGTTTCTTTTAATAATATTTCAGGCTGGTAAAGTATACCTCCGTTTACAACAGCACAATATGCTGTAGCAAGTTGAATAGGAGTAACTGTTACGCCGTAACCAAACGACATAAAGGCTTTCATAATTGCTGTCCAGTCATTTGGTTTTCTAAGTGTACCTCTAACTTCGCCGGGTAAGTTGATTGAAGTGTAGTTCCCGAATCCGAATGCTCTTAAATATTTATAATAGGTATCGTTATCAATTCTTTCAATCAGCTTTGACATTCCTATATTGCTGGATTCTTCAATGATTCCCCTCGCAGTCAGCCATTTATTTTTATGATCATCTCTTATTATAACGTTTTTAAATTTATATTTTCCGTTGTCTACATAAATATTTTCATTAAGCCTGCACAATTTTTTGTCTAAAAGCGACGCCATTGAAAAAGTTTTAAATGTAGAGCCCGGCTCATAAGTATCTGTAACAGCCTTATCTCTCCTGTCGGCATTGCTGTATTTCCAATATTCATTCGGATCAAAATTATTGATACAAGCCATTGCTAAAACCTGACCGTTATCCGGGTCCATAATAATTCCAACATCCGATGTTCCGCCGTACTTTGCTAGACCATCTTTCAATTCTTCTTCTAATATTTCCTGATAAGTTTTATTTATAGTAAGATAAATATTATCTCCGGCGACTGCAGGCTTTGTTTGTTCTTCAGCGACGGTTATCATATCCCCAATTGCATCTCTCAATACAAGCATACTTCCATCTTGCCCGGCTAATTCATTATCAAAGGATTTCTCAATATCATCCGCACCTCTGTAATTATTTCCGACAAAACCCAATACATGTGAAGCCAAATCATTATAATAGTATACTCTTGTAGGATCATCCTTATAAAATAATCCGTTTACTTTAAAGTCTTTAAGCAGCAAAGCTTTTTCACTTGGAGCTTTTTTTTCAATGCAGATTGTTTTGTTTGATCCTTCCATAAGATTAGCATAATATCTTTTACTTTTCCCGAATACGGAAGAGAATTTATCCGCTATTTTCTTTTTTTGTTTTTTGTTAATCATCCGCAGATCAAGATAAAATGAGACATCATTCCTGTTATAAACAAGCAAAACATTATTTCTATCGTATATCAGCCCTCTTTCGGCTCTAACTTTTTCAACATGCATCTGCTGACGCTGCGCATAAAATTTTAATTCATCGCTCTTTAGAATTTGGATATCAAAAAGTCTGATTATCAATCCGACAAAAAGAATGAAAACAATACCAATGATTATTATTGCTCTGGAATTATTCATATTTCTTTTTCAGTTCATTAGAAATTTTTTCTATTCTTTCTTTACTAACCGTTAATACTATAGGAGCCTCCGTTCTTCTTACCATACCTAATTCAGTCTGGGCAATACCGACAATCCTTTCCTCCGATGACAAGGCTTGATCTTGGGCTGTTAAATTTATTTTTGCATTCTTTATATCGCTAAACTTTTCCTCTGTTATTACTTTTTCCTTGGTTAATTTCTCGCATTCTAATTTTAAACCGACTACAGCCAATATTAAAAGTGTAGAAGTAAAAAAAACGAAAATACTAAATCCTATAAATGACTTTGAACCTTTCTTCATATCTTTTCGGCTGCCCTTAATTTTGCACTTCTGGCTCTTATATTATTTCCTATTTCTTTTTCAGAAGGTGTTAAAGGCTTTTTGGTTAAAATTTTAAGCCTGCTTTCCTTATCGCATTTACAAACAGGGTAATCTTTGGGGCAAATACAATCCAACGCTTCATACTTAAAAGTTTCTTTTACAATTCTATCCTCTAAAGAATGATATGATAAAACAACTATTCTCCCTCCTTTTAAAAGAAGGTCAACTGATTTGGTTAAGAAATCTTTAAGCGCACCAAGCTCATCATTAACATAAATTCTTAAAGCTTGAAAAACCCTGGATAATGTTTTGACTCTATATTTAAAAGGGGTAATTGAAGAAATTATTTCATTAAGATCCGTAGTCGATTCAATCTTTTTTATTTTCCTTGTCTCTTCAATTTTTTTTGCAATACGTCTTGAGTTTTTTTCTTCCCCGTATTTATAAAAGATATCAGCCAATTCCTCTTCGGAAAATGAATTTACAATATCAGAAGCTGTAATGACTTTGGATTTGTCCATTCTTAAATCCAATTTAGCATCTGTTCTATAAGTAAATCCGGACTTAGGATTATCCAATTGAAAAGAAGAAACGCCAAGGTCGACTAATATTCCGTTGTAGCCTGAAATCGATTCTATCTTAGATATAATATCAATCTTCATAAAATTGAAATTATAAATTTTTATCCTCTCTTCTGTTTTAAATTTTTCCTTAGAGAATTTAAATGCATCTTCATCAACATCGGTTGAAATCAACCGGGCATCATTATTTAAATTATGTAATATCCCTTCGGAGTGACCGCCGAATCCAAGAGTTCCGTCAAAATAAACACCCGACTTATTTGTTATCAGATATTCCAAAGATTCATTTAACAAAACAGGCGAATGATGTATCTTCATCATTTTGCCATTACTTCTGCCGCAATTTGTTCGTAGGTATCAGGCGTTTGTTTTAAATATTCATCGTATACTTCGGGGTTCCAAAGCTCAATTTTCTTTAAAGCGCCAAGGATTAAAACTTCCTTATCGATTTTTGCATACTGCAAAAGATTTTGAGGGATAAGGATTCTTGATTGAGTATCTAATGTATCTTCCGTTGCATATTGAAGACTCATTCTTACAAATTTTGCATTTAAAGGAATAAATGTATTTAAATCTAAAAGTGTTTGTTCGAATTGCTGCCATTGATCGAGAGGATAAACATCAATACATACTGCGGTACCCTTAGTCATTACAAAAGTATCATTAGCCTCAACATTAATGTGCTTACGAAGCTTAGCAGGTATACTAACTCTTCCTTTTGCATCAACAGAATATGTATATTGGCCTCTAAACAAATATTTATCCTTTATTTGGGAAAATTCACCACAATTCCCCACTACTCCCCAAAATAAGGGAAAATTTAGTCGAAAGTCAAGAAAATTTTTATAAAAATCCCATAATTATCAAGATTATTTCAGCTCTTGTATAATTAAAAAAGCAATAACCTATAAAGATGTTTATAGTTATGGAATATATTTAAAGTACTTTATTAGAATATTATTTTTTTTTATAAAAATCAGTTTTAGAACAACATATTTTAAAGAGAGGATTAATTTTAATGATGCAGTATAATTACGGTTTGTTTAAAATCTTTTACAACAATTTATAAGCTTAATATAATTCCACTAAACTATTAATTAATTTTTAAATCAATAAAGAATACGTTTCATAAATTTTAGATTGGCAATTAAAGAAAAAGTTTAACAGGTATGTTTTAAAATAAGAAAGAGCCATCTGCCGGGATCGAACCGGCGACCTACGCATTACGAATGCGTTGCTCTACCAGCTGAGCTAAGATGGCTTACATTAATTAGAAAATGGCAAATGTTAAAATAACATTTACCATTCATCATTTAAAGGAAAATTTGATTAAGTTATCTTAATTTTTTCTTATGTCTATTCTTTCTTAACCTTTTTTTTCTTTTATGAGTAGCCATTTTATGGCGTTTACGTTTTTTGCCGCAGGGCATTATTTACCTCCGTTCATTTTAGTTGTATTTTCATGTGATTTTAATAATTCCTCAGCCTTTTTACCATATTCCGAATTTGGATCCAGTTCAACAGCTTTCTTTAAATTTTCTCTTGACTTCTCAAAATTACCAGCTGTTAAATTTACAATCCCCAAATCAAGATAACCTATCTGATGTTTCGGATCATATTTTAAAGCCTCTTCCATTTCAGCTATAGCCGTTTTGTAATTCTGCAAATTATAATAACAAATTCCCATATCAATCCTTGCATCCGGATCGTTGGGAACTAAAGCCAAATACTCTTTATAATTGACTATAGCTTGTTCAAACATATGAGAATCATTTTTTAAATGCGCCAGCTGTAAAATTGCAGCAGTATCTTTCGGATTACTTTTTATTTGTGCTTCAAGATTATTTATTTGATTTATATTATTTAAATTCACCCCGGAACTCTGACTCTGACCAATCCCCGCCTCTTCATTTGGAACCTTAACGGAATCAAATACCCCGGATAAAAATAAAATAATTACGGCTATTCCAATGCCAACGAAAATAATTGTAATAATCCTGATACCGTCAAGTTTCTTTTTTACTGCTGCTTGTGCTGTCGTTTTGGTATTAGAATTTTTTTGAGGATTCCTTTTACCGGTATGAGCCTTTGCTTTAGGTCGACGGGGAGCTTCTACATTTTCATTTTTTTGTAAAGTTTTCTTTTGGTCTATTTGAGCATTTTTTAACTTTGCTCCACATCCTGAGCAAATTTCATTTAGCGGATCATTTTCTTCACCACAGTTTTCACAAATGAGAGTTGCGGCTAAATTCTTTTCTTCTCTTTTGGAGTTTATTTTTTTAGCTTCACCCTCTGTTTTAGGATTTCCCGTTTCCGAAATATTAAAACCGCACTCAGGACAAAATTTATAATTCTCTTCTATTTTCGAACCACATTCAGGGCAAAATTTAGCCATTTGATTTTAACTCTTTCATCCCTGAATTAACCAATTCTTTGAAATCCTTCGAAAATTTGAAAGTCGGCACATAATGCTCCGGAACAAAAACAGATTCTCCTGTTTTAGGATTACGAGCCTGCCGTGAATTTTTCTTTTTAACTTTATAACTTCCGAATCCGCGTATTTCTATCCCATTACCTTCTTTTAGAGCTTCGATTACAGTTTTAAAGAATCCTTCAATAATAGCTTCTGTTTCCAACTTAGTAAGTCCTGTCCCTGCTGCAACTTTATCAACTATATCTGCCTTAGTCATATCATTACCCTATTCATTTTATTTTATAAACTATTGTAATTTAACTATTTAAATTATTAAACATTTATAGGAAAATCAATTATTACAGAATCATTAATTTCATTTATTCATTAAATATCAGCCTCAACTAAAAATATAAAAAAGTCTCAAAATGAAATGAAAAATTTTATTGAGACATCATATTAATAAATTATGAACAGAAATTAATAATTTATTAAATGGTATAAAAATTGTTGAAAATAAATAAAAAACGAAACTTTATGGATCTTCTGGATATTATAATATTTTCGCTAAAATTATTTGCTTTAACTTCACTCATCGTTGTGACCATTTCTTATTTTATTTTTAAACTTAAAGATAGGTCAAGGGTAAAGCCATACATGGAAACAAATACCGTAGAAACTTCAGGGACAATCTTAAAAGTTGAAAAAGTACCTGTTGAGACAACAAATAACAGGTATCAAATTTTAAATGATGAAACCTTAACTTTCAATAAAAAACGTATAAGAATAAAAAAGCCCGTGGTTATAAACAATTTTACAACTCAGCCGATAAAAAATCTAAAAGAAGACGAAGAAGAACGAAAGATATTTAATATTTTTCGTCATTACTCAAAAAATTCAATTGAGCCTATGCACAAAATAAAACTTTAAGATTTCTAATAATATTCCCTAACCAATTTTTATTTATCTATTTAATTTGTTGATTCTTTAAAAACAATATTTTGGGCCAACTTTTTGACATCATAGGGTGCCGGTGCACCGCCTAGGTATTTATGAAACCAATCCAAATGCGCATCATAATAAAGAGGCATTGACTTAACATAATTGGGCCAATGACCGTCATTCTTAAATATTATTAACCTCGAATCGATACCAAGCGTTTGCAAAGTAGTAAAATATTGAATGCTCTGTGTGTAAGGAACTCTATAATCTTTTTGGCCGGTAATTATTAATGTCGGAGTAGAGAAATTATTTACATAACTTGAAGGAGACCATTTTGAGTATAGATCAGAATTCCATGGCTGACCTTTGAATTCCCAGTTTGGGAACCATAATTCTTCAGTTGAACCCCAAAAAGATTTCAAATCATAAACTCCCATCATTGAGGCCAAACATTTAAAACGTTTCGTTTTTGCCTGGAACCAATTCATCATATATCCGCCATAAGACCAGCCCATGGCACCCACTCTATTTTTATCAACATATGGGAGTTTCTCTAAAGCATCGGTAACCTTCATTAAATCTTCAAACACCTTACCGCCCCAATCACCTGAAATTTCGGATGTAAAATCTTGTCCGTATCCTGTTGAGCCGTGTGGGTTAGGAAATGCAACTACATATCCGGCACCGGGGTAAACCTGCCAGTCTCCTCTAAAAGAATCCATCCATTGCCCTTGAGGACCCCCGTGAACATTTAATATAAGCGGATATTTTTTACTAGGATCAAAATTATGAGGTTTAACAATAAATACTTCTATATTACTTCCGTCAGCACTTTTTACCCACATCTTTTCCGCGGGACGAATATCAACATCTTCAAGAATTTTTTTATTAAAATTAGTCTGTTCAATAAACAATCTATTAGATAAGTTTATCATATATAATTCCTTAGGCTTACCGACTTCGCTGGCAGAATAATATATAAATTTATTATCGGGCGAAACGTCAAATCCGAAAATAGATTGGTTCACCGTAACGGGAGAAATTTTTTCAGATTGAATATCAACTTTATAGATAGGAGAGTAACCCTCAACTTCACCTGTAAAATAGATAGTTTTAGAATCAGGACTCCATTTAAAATCATCAATCCAGTTATCAAAACTATTAGTAATAATTTTTGATGTCTTTGTTTTTCTATCATAAAGAGCTATTCTAAAACGATCGGATTCATATTTAGGAATTAATTGTGTCCTATAAGCAATATATCTACCGTCTGGTGAATAAATAGGCCATCCATCCCAGGCTTTATTTGCTTTTGTTATATCAACTGCTTCACCGCCGGTTACGGGCACTATCCATAAATCAGCATTTGTAGATGCTTCCGGATCGTAATCATGGTTAGAGACAAAACAAAGCTCTTTGCTGTCCGGAGAGAAATTATACCCTACTCCGCCGCCTAACATAAAGGTAGGTGAATTGTATGTTCCCGGTGTTAAATCGGTGTAGGACTTTTTAGCTAGATCATAGATAAAAACATGAGTATATTTACCGTTTGAGTAGCTTGTCCAATGTCTAAATAAAAGATGGTCGGTAACATAAGCTTGTATAGGGCCTTTAGCGGAAGCCGAATCCAATTCTTGATTGCAATTATCATCAGAACTGCATTGGGGATAGACATCGGTAGAAAATGCAATTAGATTACCGTTAGGTGATAAAACCGGCGCATCTATACCCGTAGATAAATCTGTAACCTGCGTTGCCGTTTTATTATCAAACGAATATTCGAATAATTCCGGTTTCCCGGTTCTTGTCGAAACAAAATAAATACTTTTACTATTGTTCGCCCAAACAGGATCGTAATCTGCTTTTGGATTATTAGTTATATTAACAGTATCAGAGCTATTAAAATTCATTACATAAATTTCCGTATTTGAAGTACCTTTAGGCAGATCGTAACTGGTTAATGTAAAGGCAACCATTTTCTCATCCGGCGAAATAACCGGTGATCCAACATTTTTGATTTTATATAAATCGGCAATCGTAAAAGCTTTCTTTTGCGGAAGTATTTTTATATTAATAATAAGGAAAGCACCTAATAAAAAAAGTAAAAAGTTTTTCATTTTATTCAACTAATTTTGTTTAAAAAAAATTATTATAAGCTCCTAATATTTAAAGATTTCAAAACATGTTTATATTTTAGGCAGTCTTTCCAAAAAAGAGCTGTTGGAAAGAATTGCAAAAGTATTTGTTTTCCTTAATTCATTTAAATTAAAACAATTCATATAGCTCATTGAACTTCTAAGTCCGTCCGATATACTATCTATAACATTTTTCACAACACCTTTGTACCCTACCATAGTTTCCTCACCTTCAATAAACTCATTCCTCATTTTAACGCCAAAAGATGCCGAACCTCTATATTTTTTCCACAGCTGGCCGTTATATTTTATTACTTCGCCTGGAGTTTCTCTTGTTCCCGAAAGCATTCTGCCAAGCATAACAACATCGGCGCCTAATGCAATTGCTTTTGCAATATCTCCAGGACTTTTAATACCGCCGTCGGCGATAATACCTATTTTTAATTTCTTTTCATCACGAAAGGATGAGACATTTAGCAAAGAAGATACCTGACCAATACCGATACCGGTTTGAATGGAGGTTGTACAAACACTTCCGCTGCCGATACCGACTCTGACTGCATCAGCACCGGCATCCTGTAAATTTTTTAAACTTGCACCGTAAGCAATATTACCCACAATAAGTTTTACATCAAACTTCTTTTTTATTTCTTCCGTTTTCTGCAAAACCGCACTGTTATTTGCATTAGCAGTATCTATGCATATAATGTTTTGATATTCGACTAGCTTTTCTATAATCTCATCGGGTGTATTTACTGCAATTGAAACAGCTTTAACAGCTCCGTTATTTTTTTCATCTTTTAAAACTTGATCCAGCGAAGAATCAAAACGATTAAGAATGCCTAAACAACCAAGCCAGCCTAACTCTTTAGCCATTTCAGGCCCCGTAACAGTTTCCATAGGACTGGAAAGAACAGGCAAAGTAAGATGAAGATTTAAAAAATCACAAGCCGTAGTTGCCTCGGTTCTAGAACGAACTCTGGATATTTCGGTAGGAATAAGACTAATATCATCGTACGTTAAAGATTGATTAAATTCATTCAATTCACTTTTTGAATATATTTTCATTGAATTTCCTCAGATAAAATTCTTTCTATAGTGTTTAAGAATATCCGGTTTTGGATATTTATGAGATGAAAAAAATCTTTTCATGATTTTAACAATGTTTCCATTTCATCCAATAATTCATTCATTTTACGGGTTACAGCCATAACCGGTTCCGATGAGTTCATATCAACGCCAGCAGACTTTAATATATTTATCGGATAATCGGAATTACCTGATTTTAAAAAGTTAAGATATTTGTCTACTGCCGGCTGCCCGTCATGTTTTACATTGTTTGCTAAAATCTCTGAAGCAGCAAATCCGGTAGCATACTGGTATACGTAAAAGTTGTAATAAAAATGAGGAACTCGTGTCCATGTATATTCTTCTTCCTTGTCTATTACCATGTCCGGTCCCCAATATTTTTGATACATCTCTTTATACAACGAACATAAAACATCTGCGGTTAATGCATCGCCCTTTTCAGTCCTTGCATAAACAATTGATTCAAATTCCGCAAACATTGTCTGACGGTAAAAAGTTGAAGTAATATTGCTTAAATACTTTTCAATTAAATATAATTTTTCAGATTTTGACTCGGCAATATTAATTAAAAAATCCAGCAATAAAGATTCGTTAAATGTGGATGCAACTTCCGCAACAAAGATAGAATAATTGGCATAAATATAAGGCTGAGACTGCCCGGTATAATAAGAATGCATATTGTGCCCCATTTCGTGCGCGAGTGTAAATACATCATTTAAAAAACCGGACCAGTTTAACAAAACATACGGATGAACCCCGAAAGTTGTTCCCGAAGAATATGCCCCGCTTCTTTTTGCCTGAGTTTCAAAAACATCAATCCAGCGACTATTAAATGCAGTTGACAAAGTAGATAAATAATCTTTGCCCAAAGGTTTTAAAGCGTTTAAAACTATTTCTTTACCTTCTTCATAAGAATATTTTTTTTCTGTCATTTCTTGAAATAATGTTACATATGTATCGTAGGGATGGAGTTCATCAAGCTTTAACAATCTCTTCTTAAGCGCAGCCCACCTATGAAGAGAATTTAAATTTTTATTTGCGGCTGCCAACAAATTGTCATATACAGAAACAGGAATATTATTTCCGTTTAACGCAGCCTCTCTGGCAGAAGCATATTTGCGGGATTTTGAAGTGAAAATATTTGCTTTAATATTCCCATTAAACAATACGGAAAAAGTATTTGCATAATCTACATACTTGCCGTAATAATTTTTAAACACTCTTTCTCTGAAACCCCTGTCTTTTGAATACATAGCGGCATAATACCTGGCATGGGAAACCTCATAGTCATTTCCATTTTCATCCTTGGTTAAAGGAAACTTTAATTCGGCATTAGTGAAAATAGAAAAAGTATTGTAAGGTATTTGATTTATTTCGGAGGAAAGGGCGAGAAGTTCCTCCTGTTCTTTGCTTAATGTATGGGTTTTAGTTCTAAGGATATCGTCTATATGATGTCTATAAATTTTTAATTCATCTTTTGAATCAATCATTTGGATAAGTTTATCATCGGGTATTGAAAGCAATTCGGGTTTAATAAAAGAAGCGGCTGAAGATACTTTGGAAAACAGATTACTTATCCTATCATGCATTGCCTGGTATTTTTGTAATCTCATATCGCTGTCATAAGAAAGCGAGGAAAATAAATACAATCTTTCCAATTTAATTCCCATTGAATCATCAAATTGAAAACATTCTAGAAGGATCTGGGTATCTTTTGATAGCAGGCTCTCAAATTTTTTATAATTACTAATATTGTTTTCAACCCATTTAAAATCAGATTCCCACAACTCATCGCTTTCATAAATCGAAGAAAGATCCCATTTATAATTTTCTTCTATTTCGTTCCTGGCGGGTAAAACTGCTTGTTCGGTTACAGAAAATAATTTTCCGATAGTATTTCTAAATAAAGGCATAGGCGGACAGTTTCCTGGATATTTCGCTAAAATGTTTTAAAAAGATGTTTTAATTTATAAAATATTAATCTAAAGATGAATAATTATTTGATTTTGTTGACAAGTATTTAAATGAGGTATTCTCTCGAATATATTTTTTTCAACAAATAAATAAAAATGACCCCGTTTACCGGTTAATCAAATGGATTCAATAAGTTAAATTTGAAAAACAACTAAATTGTTTCTAATACTGTTCTTGCGGCGGTAACCTTACCTATAAATTTAGAAGAATAATCCGCCTGTAATCTCGGAGCTTCATGTTCGGCATAAGTTAAATAGTCATCAATCGAAGAACATTCATATTGTATAACATAGGTAGCTTCGCCTTCAAGACTTGTTGGAATTTTTATTTTAAACATTCTATGATTATTAAAATAACCCGTATGTAAAATATCCGGAATATGTGTATCCTTCATCCATTTAAACCATTCCGATTCAACTTCTTTTTTAACTATTGTTGTAATACTATAAACTATCATTTCCAATTTTCATTATGCGTAAATAGATAGAAATTCATCATTTTATTTGAATTTATATTTATCAATTTAAATATGAAGAATAAATTTAATTATATATTAAATATTAAAGAAAAGTCATTATGATTATTATTTAAAATAAAAAAACGAATTAAAGGATATTGGTGATTTTCCGCACTTATAATTTTTGTCACTGGCAAAATTAATTCCGGTCTCTTATATTTAGATCGGCTCTTTCAAAAGGTTCTCCCCTGCCTTTTGAAGTTAAGGAGCTAAAGCCCAGTAATCGCCCGGTTACAGGGCTTTTTTATTTTTAACAAGAAATTAATTATTGGCGGGTTTTATAATCTTCCAAGGTAAGTCCGTATATAAACAAATCGACCAGTATACCATTATAAGTTCTATGATCGTCTCTGAGATTCCCCTCTTTTTTAAATCCAAATTTTTCCGCAAGCTTATAACTTCTTAAATTATCGGTCATTATTCTTAAAAAAAGACGGTTCATTTTTAACTCTTCGAAGCAAAATTTAATAATAACATTAAGAGCTTCACTCATCAATCCCTTTCCTTCGAAATCCTTTGTAATAAAGTAAGCAAGTTCTGCTTTCGGTATAACCCAATCGATGTTCTTTATACTTATGTGCCCAATATATTTGGATTCTTCTTTTGTCCAGATACCGAAGGAAAATGATTTTTGTTCATACCATTCGGCAATTTTAGATTGGATATAAAGTTCGGAATTTACTTCATCGTTGGTATTGGCAAGGGTAAGAGGGAAACTGTCAAGAAGCCGATCCATATTTTCCTGAACTAATTCAAAAAACACCGGGCCGTCACCTTCTTTGTACTGCTTAATAATCATTCTTTCGGTTTCTAGCCGGTGGGATATGTTTAAAAGATTTTCCTGCATAGCTTTTACTTTTTAACAAAATTTACTCATAATAGTTTACCTTGCATCCGCACCCGTCCCACATCCTCTCATAAGTTTCCATTCTTTCATTTACAAAATGTTTTGCCTGTTCAATCGATTCTGCAATTCTTACAGCCAGTTCATTTTTTGAGGTAATTTCCTGAATAAGAATAATTTCATTCAATTTAATTATTCTAATATGATCGCTCATTAAAGTATCTTTATCTTCCAACACTGTCCCGTTGTTTAAAATCTCATCCAGATTTTCTTTAGGAAGAATTAATAATTTCTGTTTTTGTAGTCCCTCAATAATTTTATCAATTTCCATAATACATTTTATCTTTTTATTATTTTAATAATGAAAATTTATTATCGGCATAAATTTAAATATTGATGAATTGTTACCTGCAAAATTTAATAAGCCGATTTGAATCCCTTTCAAATTATCGGAAAAATTCAACAGGCCGATGGATATTCCATATTGATTATCAAATTGATTATAACCTGCAATTGAAATTCCGTTCATATTTTCTGCAAGGCACATAACTATCGACGAATTTAAGCCGTATAAATTATTAGTTTTTAATTTATAACCGGCAAAATTAATTCCTCTTACATAGCCTTCATTTTCAATAACGCCAAGAGTACATGAGATTCCGGCTATCCCATTTTCCCTTCCTGAAACCACAGCTAAACCGCTTATATTAATTCCATTAATAGATTTACCCGAAACTAACGCCAAACCGCTTAAACTAATACCGCTTATGCCGCCGTTTCCCACAAGTGCCAGTCCGCTTAAGTTAATCCCCTCCATCTTTCCTGTTGAAGCAACGTTCGCCAAACCTCCTATATTTATTCCTTTTATATAACTTTGGGAAACAAGGGCTAATCCGCCAATATTTAATCCCGATATTCCGCCATTTGCAACCGCTGCTAATCCGCCGAAATTTATCCCTTTAGATACACCTTTTGTTACTACAGCAAGACCTCCAATATTAATTCCGTTTAAATCTTTTTGTGCAACCACGGCAAGGGTACCTAACTGCATTCCGTTCAAGGAACCTTGAGATACAACTGCCAAACCTCCGAAACTAAATGCATGGCTGTTCTTTTCTAAAACTAAAGCTGCTAAGCCTAATCCGATTCCATTTAAATTGCCTGCTTCCGGTGCTATACCGAGAGCAATTCCGTTTAGGATTGAATTAGGATTGCGTTTAGGTGTCCAAAATGTAACATTAATTCCATTAATTCTTTCAATTCCACAGTCGACCGTATTAAATCTTAAACCATTGAATGTTTTAGAATTCCCTATACTTATTCCATTATGATTTTCTCCTAAATCAAAATGCCAATCACTGCATTTCTCCAATGAATCTGATTTTCCCCATATGCTAAAATCCTGCGCATTTATTTCTGCAGAAAAAATACAAATGGTAAAAAAGACAAATAATAAAAGTTTATTCATGTGGGCCCCTATTTAAATTTTTTATATTTCCTTAAATAATCCCCAATTATTTGGATTTGATTTTAACCGGATTTAAGAGATTATAACTCATAGCAAATAGAAAATTTTTTAAATACACCTATCTAATAAAAATTATAAAACGGAAAAACCAAATTAGTATAAATTTTAGCAGCCTTGAACTAATACTTTTCCGACAAACTGCTTAAATAATACTTAAATTGAAAAAATTATTAATGTATTTATCTTCTTATTTTATCCTTCTGTTCTTTTTCTTTCTTAACTCTTTCCTGTTTAGATGATTTTTCTTCTTTTTTCTTTTGTTCCTGCTTCACTTTTTTACTTGACTGTTTTGGTTCAGGTTTTCTTTTCTTTACTTTTTTTGTTTCACTTTTTTTAGGCTCAGGTCTAGGATTATCTACATTTCTGCCATTAGTATTTCTGGATTTTACACTATCATTAAAACGCTCTCTTGGTATAGTATTATGTTTTGGAGGTTCAACACTTTTCGGCGGCCCAACAGGTTTTGGAGGTCTAATATCTTTTGGTGGTTCAACCGGTTTTGGAGGTGTGGGAGGATTTGAAAGCGGCTTAATATTTAAGTTTCTTTCCCTATCAAAATTATTTCGACCATTATTATTTCTTAAATCGTTATTATTTCTTTCCCTCGTTGCGGGTATTTGAGGAATCGGTTTTTGAGTTTCTACCGGTTTAGCAGGTGGCTTTATATTTCGATCCTTATTATTAAAGTTATTCTGATCATTTCTATTATTATTCTCATTTCGACCATTATTGTTTCTTAAATTACTATTGTTTCTTTCCCTTTCCCTGTTCGGGGGAATTTGAGGCTGCGTAGGGGCTGCCGGATTTTGATCTCGGGTTCGAGTTTTATTTCCCGGTTCAGGCTGCCCTTCATTTCTTGCTGGGGGATTTATTTGCCTGCGTTCTTCACGATTGGCATTATTTAAAGTTCTATCTCTTAGTTCAGTGTCATTGGGTACCCTTACCCTAATTAATTTCCTATTACCGGCATTCATTTCATCTCTAACAGGCCTAACCGGTTCAATGCGCCTATGTGTGAACCTTTCAACATTTCTCAATTCCGGTCCGCGCTCACCATTTGCCGATCTTAAAACTCTCATATTAGGGGACATTTCACGCGTTCTATAATGACCAACTTGTTTGTTATAGAAATGCTGCTCAGGAACAAACACCCATACTCTATTGACATATCCGGAATTATAAATAACAGCTGCCGATGAAACTCCCGGGGGCGGCATAGGCGCCCAACCCACATAACCATCTGAGTGATACCATCTAACTCGAGCCGGTCTCCAAACATAATTTGGCAGCCATACCCATCCGTAGTCAATTGTATAATCCCAATTTCCATAATGATAAACTACCCATCCATATGGTTCGTCACTTTCCCACATCCATCCTTGATCCGTCCAAACCCATTGACCGTTATAATAAGGCTGCCAATTGTTTTCGTCGTATGGTCTCCAGACAGTTCCCAATCCCGGAACATCCATCCATTGACCATAATTATTCAAAACATTGAAAGTAGGATCTGAGTACTGTTGATTATTAGAAGAAGTCTGGGTTATTACTGTGCACCCGCTCCAAAAAACAAATGATAATGAAATTAGTATATAAAATAATTTTTTCATGATTTAAAAATTTCAATTGTTAAATAATACAAATGAATTTTGCTTATTATAATATATCGGTTTTTATTTAGAACCGCTAACAAATTTAGAAATTTGTTCGGATTCAATTAGTTCTAATAATTTTATTGTTAAAGCCTATCAAAATTTTGCTGGCATTTATTTCCAAATGTAAAAGAGTAAATACTTATACCGGAATCTTCGGGATAAAATTTCAATTCATGTTTATTTTCATTCTCCTTGGTGATAACATAGTACATTCTCGGCTGATTGATGGTAATATAAGTTTCTCCGTTTTTGTTGACTTTTACATCCTGCCCCCGTTTGGAAGGAGGCACAGGTTTACCATCTCTTGTAACAATTACATTAACAGGATTTTTAGAATTTCTTCCCAGAACCGAATAAACATCGCTTCCGTAATAAGTAATTCCCAGTGAAACTATATTTTTCGGTGTTGAAGACGAAACCGAAGTAAAAGCGTCAGGGCCGTTATGCCATTTGCCTTGGACAAAAAATCCGCGTTCAACTCTTATTTTTGTCGGTTTATAATTTATAGTTTTATCTTCATGGTAGCCCTGCGGATTAGCAAATTTACCTCCCCATAAATCGCCTCGTTCATAGCCTACATAAATTTCATCAGATTCCGGTCCGCATTTAGGACCGAACATTGGTTTATCAGGTGTAATTTTAATATCCGAGAAATTCAATTCCGGATGATTTTGTCTAAGGAGTTTCCGAATTTCCTTTTCAAGTTCCGCATAATTACCTTCTCCCTGATGTACCAGCCTGATTATTCCATTCCGATCAATTAAAAAAGAATCCGGCCACGTATTGCAGTTATATTCATTCCACACAACATCATTAATATCTGCAATTGCCGGATAAGGGAGTTTAAATCTCTTATATGCCGCTTCAACATTTGCGACTTTTGAAGCAAAAGCAAATTCTCCTTTATGCACTCCGATTATTTCAAATCCGTATTTATGATATCGTTTATATAATTCTTTTAAATGCGGAAAAGTTCTTATACAATTGATACATGTATATTCCCAAAAATCTACAAGAACAACTTTTCCTTTTAGGTCTGTGCTAAAAGAGTGGCTTCCGCCGCCGAGCCAAATTGCATTTTTAGGAAATTTAGGAGCCGGTGTTCCCGGTGTTAATTCGGCAAGTAAAGAAATAGATGAAAATATTAATATAATGATAAAAATAATTTTTTTCATGGCTAAATATGTTATAAAAATTTTATATATGAGTTATCCGCTTTGCACTGAAAATTAAATTTTGTTTAATGTCTTATTCACCATAAAAAATATGAAACTTCTGTTAAAATACAAGTTATTTTCACCACTCAATCAATTTACAGCACACATTTTAAATTGTGCTGCCCAGCTTTTCATTAAGAATTATAAGACCTTCTTCGATTTCACTTTTTGGAAGATTGCCTTTTTCAAGTTCATTTATAGGTTTATTCAAAAGTCTTTTATAAAATTGAATTCCCTCAGCAATATATTTTGAGTCGCTTTCAATTAACTCATAAAGTATATTTTCAGCTTTATCATATTTGCCGCAGAATTCATAAAATAAAAAGAGTCTACCAAGAAGATCTTGAGGCAATTCATAATCTTTTAACTTATCAATAACGGTTTCAATTTTATTAAGATGATCTTCTTCAATAAATGAATTAGATAACTGAATTCCCATCAAAAATAAGTTTAAAGAACGTAAATATAGTTTAACGCTGGTGTCTGTATTTCCCTGAAGTTTATAAATTTCAGCTTCTTCCATTAAAACAACACCAAGAAGATATGATTTTGGAGCAATTAATTTCTTGTTGGGATCAATAATATTAAATAATTGATCATTTGATAAATTATTAATAAACGTCCTATCAATACCTAGGAGTTTCTTAGTAACCAAATCGAGTTCTTTTAATGCTTCCGGATAGTTCTTTGCATCTTTTAAAAAGATAAGCTTTGCAAGAACCCTTGTTAAGGTTTCGATCATCCGCATTAAATAATCTCTTGTAAGCATAATAAATTCTTTTTAAATATAAATTTTATTGTTATATAAAAAGAGTAATTGAATAATGGTTATCATTTCCCGGAATCGGTCTATGTTTTCGAAAAGATTTAATGACATCATTATATTTGTTTTTAATTACACAAATATAATGCAATTCCCAATTTTTAATTAATGCTCTTTGTGTCTATAAAATCCGGTGTTAATATATGGAAATTTAATTTAATATAATTTTTAGAAAAAATTATTCTACTTTACAGAGCAACTACAACTCTGCCGGTAATTTTTCCTTCAAGGATTAAGTTTATTTTTTTATTCAATTCTGAAAGTGAGCATTCACTATAAATAATTTCCAAATTATCCGGTTTCCATTCCTTTGCCAGCGTGTTCCAGATTTTTACTCTTAAATCCATCGGACAATGAATTGAATCTATCCCCAACAAATTTACACCTCTTAGTATAAAAGGATAAACTGTTGTATTTAAATTCGGCGACTGCGTTAAACCGCAAGTAGTTACACTGCAATTGTATTTTGTGGATTTTATCGCAGCAGCTAAAATATTCCCGCCGACGGTGTCTATAACACCTCCCCATTTAGTTTGAAGCAATGCATGATTTGAAGAATCATCAACTTCTTCTCTTTTTAATACTGTCCGTGCACCAAGTTTTTTCAAAAATTCATGCTGCTCATTTTTACCTGTTGCAGCCGTAACCTTATATCCTGCTTTTTTAAGAATCGCAACCGCAAGCGATCCGACTCCGCCCGTAGCGCCCGTAACCAGAATTTCTTCTTCGGAAGGTTTAAGTCCTTTTTCTTCTAATCTTATTAAAGACAATCCGGCAGTAAAACCTGCTGTTCCGAAAATCATGCTTTCTTTCAGGGTCATTCCTTCCGGCAGTTTTACAATCCAATCCGAAGGAACGCGAATATATTGTCCAAATCCGCCTGAAGTATTCATTCCCAAATCAAAGCTGGTTACAATTACCTCTTCCCCAACTTTAAAATTATCATTCAAGGACTCTTCCACAATCCCGGCAGCATCAATACCCGGAGTGTGAGGGTAATGTCTTGTTACTCCCTTATTGCCGATTGCAGATAATGCATCCTTATAATTTAACGATGAATATTTTACTCTAATTAAAACTTCTCCTTTGGGAAGATCGTCAATAGATTTTTCTCCTAATTCACGAATGAATTTTCCATCCTTTTCCTTAACTATCATTGCCTTGAATTTTTTACCCTGCATAATTTTTATCTCGCATTTATATAGTCTTATACTAAAATAAAATTAAATGAAATCTTCTGAAAGATAGATGTTATACCTCAAAAAATCATTGCTTTCCAAAATAAATCGGGATTAAGCAATTTGTTTTATAGATGACCTGAAAACAAAACAATCCCACTTAGAAATAATTTCATCCCTTCGGTGGGTGTCGCATACGCCCACTTCAAAAGAGTTTGTAAAATATTTTGTCCTTTTAGATAGCTGTTTGTAAATATATTTTATCTTCTTTGTATAATACGTATTTTAATATTATGTAATAACTCCATAGAAATGACATAGATTCGACTCAATAGAAATGTCAGTAAAAATTAGATTAGAGAACTCAGAAAAAAGGAGTTCTCAAAATGGAAGGAATAC